>Ga0208032_1000215_pt1 | contig 41264 bp, 36 predicted proteins | sample MalvirAntarct_66_FD_184254 | JGI IMG/M metagenome (GOLD analysis project Ga0208032, IMG submission 184254) | Marine viral communities from the Global Malaspina Expedition - Malaspina viral metaG Antarct_66 (SPAdes) (version 2) | ecosystem: Environmental > Aquatic > Marine > Oceanic | place: West... | reverse complement strand
TAAGAATTTAATACAATGTTTTTTGGTTAAAAGCTCAACAAAATTAGAGGTGCAAGAGCTATTTATATTTTTTTGAATTAAGCAATTACAAATAAAAACTCAAGAAATATTGATAATTCATTTTGGACCAAGAATATTGAAAATCATATAAAATTTCAGGGACCTGGTTGATGATTTTCAATAAATGGCAAACTAACTTTTTGCGAACATTTTAATTTTTAAAATGTTAAAATTTAATAAGGGTGTAAAAAAACTCTTACTAACAACCCGGATCGTATTTCTTTTAAAACCCCTATGGCTTCCTATACTGAATTTATTTCTTAATCATCATAGCTTATCCGGTCTCGTATACCGCCACTCTCTCGATGAATAATTACATCGGCCTTGTATTTTTTGGCTAAACTTTTGGCCTTGCGTATGGCCGTGCTCTGTTTGCGATGTTTACTGGTTATACGTTGGTTGCCTTCGCGACGTACGGCCCAACCTTCCTCATAGGGCACCACATGCTGGTGCCAAGTTCTGCCTCGTTTGCTTTGTTGCGAGCTGTTAAAAAAGACTTCCAAAAGGTCAATGAGGGTTCGTAACCAAGATTTGACGTTCGACATATTCTATTATTGTTGTTCCGAAGATACCATTATTTCTAGTTTTCCGATTGATGAAAATGAAACGGTTCTGCTCACGGAAAAAGTTAAAGTGTATATTTTGATGAAGGCGCGCTGGCCTTCGAATCCCGGAGGCATAACGAAACCGACTTTAGGAGGTTCACGAATACCGATAAAGAATTAATATATAAAATAATAAGTAAAACACGAGCCGTAGGTGGTTTTAGAAGTGGAGCCGGAGGATTACCTTCGGTTTTCCCTAATGGTTCCCGTCCCGTAAATGCAACTGGCTGTCCTTGCAGTCCAGGCGCTTTAAAACAACAAAGCCCGATCAAGTAAACTTGTCGGGCTTTTAATGTTGTAAATCGCAAACCAGTTGCGCTTAATCGTGGAGCCGGAGGGATTCGAACCCTCGTCCAAACAAGCAATTACAATGCCTTCTACATGCTTAGTTCCTAATTAATTTTCGATGTGCACCTGACTAGAAACAGCCTAATACACACTTATCTTCTTAAGTTTTGGTGATAGTGCCGAAGTTTCACTACCCTTGTGTTGACTTTGATGGTGCTTCTGAAAGGGACGCCGTCAACAAGGGCTTCCCAGAAACATCTCGCTTTCCCGCCTTGCGGGAACGAGGCTAAATCCTACTATGATTCGGATTAAGCGGCAAGAGCGTAATTATTTTCGCCAATTAAAAAGTGTGGAAAATGAGATTAACGAGCTGTAGCCCAGCGCTCGGCATGCTTACATTCCAATTGGTCTCGCTGTCAAAACCAGTCGGCCCCTTCAATGAGATAGGCATGCTGTGCATGCCGTAATCGAATTGAATCCCGCCACAGGCGGGATATTTTATTCCAACCTGTCTAACCGTAAGAAATAGCCGGGTTGAATCCCGCCTTGGCGGAATCTTATTCTCTCATCTTTTTTTTCAATGAACTATATAATCTTTTCTTGGGCGTTCCTTTTTTTTTGTCCTGCAAGGTTTTCAAAACCTTGTAGGTCTGAAAAAAAGGTCGGGCTTTCGGCTATATTTTTTTGATTCTTTCCCGAACACGGTCCAGGGAAAATCAAAAAAGATGCCGCCTCTATCCCTAACGCGGTCGCCAAAGGTACTCCAAAAACTATTCCAAAAAAAGTTTTGCTAGTCAACTTGTCATGTGTTATATTTATAACTTTATTAGTACATATAGTTATAAAATTATATTTATGAAATTTGGGATTATAAGGGAACGAAAAAATCCACCCGATCGTCGAGTGGTCCTAACACCGGATGCCTGCAAAAAGATGATTGCTAAATTCCCGGAAGCGGAAATTATGGTAGAGCCTTCCCCTATTAGGGTTTATACCGATGAAGAATATCGGGAACATGGGCTTAATGTAACGCAGGAAATGGAAAATTGCGACGTGCTTATTGGTGTAAAGGAAGTCCCTATAGAATATTTGATTCCCAATAAAAAATATTTCTTTTTTTCGCACACCATAAAAAAGCAATCCTATAATAGAAATCTGCTTAGGGCTGTATTGGAAAAGAATATTGAATTATATGATCATGAAGTCATTACAGGTGTCAAAGGTCATCGCTTGGTGGCATTTGGGAGATATGCCGGAATAGTTGGCGCCTATAACGGTTTAAGGACGTATGGTCTTAAGTTGGGTTTGTTTCAATTGCCAAAGGCGGAAACTTTGGCTGACCAGCAGGCTTTGATATCCGAATTAAGAAAGGTAAAACTTCCCAATATCAAAATTATTTTGACCGGTAGGGGTAGGGTAGGCAATGGCGCTAAAGAAATGCTGGATGCCATGGACATCAAAAAAGTTGGAGTAGCCGATTATCTGAATAAAACCTTTCAGGAACCCGTATATTGTCAGATAGATGCCTCGGAATACAACAAGCGCAAAGATGGAGTTAGGGGAAATAAGTCCAACTTTTTTGCCCATCCGGAAGAATACAGATCCAATTTTTTTCGTTTTGCAAAAGTATCCGATTTGTATATCGCCGGTCATTTTTACGGTGACATGGCGCCTTATCTTTTTACAAGGGAAGATGCCAAAAGTCCCGATTTTAAAATAAAGGTCGTAGCTGATATCAGCTGCGATATAGACGGGCCTGTAGCTACAACCATAAGACCCAGTACTATAGCCGATCCCATTTATGGCTATGACCCCCTCACAGAAACGGAAGTGGATTATAAGAACCCCCATGCCATTGCAGTAATGGCTGTTGATAATTTGCCCTGCGAATTGCCCAGGGATGCCAGTATAGGTTTTGGCGAGGCCTTTGTAAAATATGTAATTCCTGCTTTTTTTAACGGGGATGAAGACGGAGTATTGGAACGCGCAAGAATGACGAAGAACGGAAAACTTACCAAGAGATATTCCTATCTACAGGATTATGTGGACGGACTAGGGGTGGTGAACAGTGAGTAGTAATCAGTAAACAGTGCCAGTATTCAGTAAGCAGGGATGTTCATTAAAAGTGGGGAGTGGGCACAAAACTGACTACGGGGCAAATTGGACTTTTTTTATTCCACAATAATCTTCCATTCAATAGTAGGATGTACTTTGGGAGCGGTGTAAGCGCCCAAGGCTACTAGTTGTATTGTCAAGGTATTCAACTTTTCCAAAGTTTTTACTTTTAGAATTTTTGATTCACCCGCTGGAATTTCAAAAACAGGAGAGCTATCGTAAAAAGTGTAGGGCATAGCATTCTCGAACAATAGATCACTACTTGATATATTCTTGAGCTCCACTTTCAAAACCTGTGTTTTTTCAATATACGCTGCTTTCACAATTTCAATGCTAGACTGCAACAAGGGCTTTAGGTATTCGGCCTTCCCAACCAACAGTTCGTTATAAACGGCTACGGTTCTACCCGAAAAAAGAGCCTCCTTTAGACCTTCAATGCTCTTCTCCTTGGCAAATACCAAGGTAATGGGCCTATGGTTCCCTTTTTGGGTATAGCTCCAATCTATTAAGCCGTGAATGTCACTGGTTCCCATAATGGTTAAATTGTTCTCCATGGCCAGGGCAAGCGATTCTTCGGAATAATCCACAGTATTAATGACCTCAATACCGTGCAATTCCCCTTTTTTTATGCGCTCCTTTTGGAAATCACTGAGTATAGGTGTTCCGGCCGGACTTTGGGCATACCAAGCAGGATGGTTCCAAAATACAAAGGCATTTTGTTTTTTGGCTGTGCTGAAGGAATCTTCGGCATCTTCATGTAATAATTGATTGGCATCAGTAATAAAAACGGCATTGTTGTGTCCAACAGGTGCGGAACGTGTTATTTCAGAACCTGGGATTATTAAAAGGTCATGTTCCTTGGCTTCCTCCATGGCCAAATGGTAGGCACGGTTACGATCCGGATGGGGAATATCTGCCTTGTGGGGCTGGTACTCCAAATGTTCTGTAAGGGATATGGCATCCAAGTTTTCCCGCAGTGCTTCCTCCACTCTAATTGTTGGCCAAACCTTGCCATCGGAAAATACACTGTGCATATGTAGATCGGTTTTCAAGGTAACATAACCTTCTATATCGGGATAGGATAAGGGCTGTGCCCCGGCATGTGAATGGGTTTGTGCGTTTATACTTAGGAAGGAGAAAAGCGAAGCTAGGGCTATAATGGTAGTTTTCATTTCGGTTGTTTTTTCAAAAATAATGGATTGCATATCTTGAAAATAAAGAAAAATATGTTCATTTGGTTAAGAAAAGGTAAATTAAGTCCATCATGAATCCAGCTGAAGAATATATCCTAAATCAGCCTGAGCCCTACAGGGGAATTCTATTGTTCCTTCAATCGGTTATTGAAGGTGCCATTCCAGGCGTGGAATTAAAATATAAATATAAAATCCCGTTCTACTACATCAATGGTAGGCCCTATTGCTATTTAAACCAAAGCAAGGATTATGTGGATTTGGGGTTTTGGAATGCGGCCCATTTAAGTGTGCATTTGGATCAGATGAACACAGAAGGAAGAAAAATGATGAAATCCCTTCGGTATAAATCCCTGGAAGACATTGATACTAACGTTTTAAAGGAAGTCCTGGAGGATGCCTATAGCGTTAAGGATAAAAAATTTTGGTAATCGAAATCTGCTCTTAAAGTCAGTATTAGTCGTAAATAAGCCTGAAATTATGACATTTTTTTTTTTTTTTTGCTACTGACCACTGACCACTGACCACTGACCACTGACCACTGACCACTGACCACTGACCACTGACCACTGACCACTGACCACTGACTACTGACCACTGACTACTCCTCAATCAACCCCTTGTCCTTATAAAGCTGAATATATTGGTTGCCCAACGAATCGGAATCTTTATATTTTTTCCTTAATCCATTCAGTTTTTCCTTCAATTCAGATACCACTTGGGCATAATCAGGATCGTTAAATACATTGTTTAGTTCCTGAGGGTCTTTTTCGCGATCATAGAGTTCCCATACATCTACATCGTAATAGAAGTGTATCAATTTAAACTCCTTGGTGGCAATACCATAATGTCTTTTTACGGCATGTTCTGCCGGATATTCGTAATAATGATAGTAAACGGCATCCCTATCCCATTTTTCCTTTTCACCCTTTAGCAAAGGCACTAGGCTTTTGCCCTGCATATCCTCTGGAGCTATTACACCGGCAACTTCCAAAAAGGTCTGTGCAAAATCAAGATTTTGTACCATTTCATCTTCTGTAGTGCCAGGAGTGATTACATTTGGCCATTTTATAAGTAGCGGGGTTTTAAAAGATTCATTGTACATAAAGCGCTTGTCGAACCAGCCGTGCTCCCCTAAATAAAAGCCTTGATCGGAAGTGTATACCACCAAAGTATTTTCGGTAAGTCCCTCATCATCCAAATAGTTCAATACCCTCCCCACATTTTCATCAACTGCGGCAATGGTCCCTAAATAATCCTGCATATACCGCTGATATTTCCAAACCATCAGGGTAGAATCGTTCATGTTGCTGTACTCCTTTTTAAAGGCCTCGTTAATAGGGCCGTATACTTCGTCCCATTCCGCTCTCTGTTCAGGATTAAATTTGTTTAGGCCTCCAATGCCCAAATGTTCCTCAATGTTTAATTCTGCCAGTACCTCATCCGTTATCTTTAGGTCATAACGCAGGGTCATATGCTTAAGGATGTTCATTTCAGCAGGTCCTGCAGTGGTTTCACGTGTAGCGTAATCGTCGAACAAAGTAGTAGGTAAAGGATAGGTTTTCTTTGTGAATTCTTTATAATGTCTTGGTGCTGGCATCCAGGACCTATGTGGAGCCTTGTGCAAATACATCAACATAAAGGGCTTTTTTGCATCCCTACGGTTTTGTAGCCAATCCAAGGTGAGGTCGGTGGTAATATCGGTAACATATCCCTTAACGATGGTATCCCCTGTAGCCGTAATAAAACGGGGGTTGTAATAATCTCCCTGTCCCGGTAATATCTTAAATTCATCGAAACCTTTTGGGTTGTTGCCAAAATGGAGCTTCCCGAACATTGCGGTCTGGTAACCTGCCTTTTGTAACAATTGCGGGAAGGTAACATTGGTGGTATCAAATGGGGAGATATTATCTATCTTCCCGTTAATATGACTATGCTTTCCTGTCAGGATAACGGCACGAGATGGTGCACAAATGGAATTGGTAACACTGGCGTTCGTAAAGAGCATTCCTTCCTTGGCAATTCTGTCTATGTTGGGCGTGTTGATAAGCTTGTCATCATAAGCACTAATGGCCTGATATGCATGGTCATCGGACATGATAAAAACTATATTCGGTTTTTTTGAAATTTGTTCTTTTGCTTCCTGTTTACAGGAGGTAAATAATAAAAAAGATGCTCCAAAAATTAGATAAAGAAATTTGTACTTCATATTAGGTGTTAAAATGCTTTAAAAATGTAAAAATAGGGCTTTGTTTCAATAAATCCAGAAGTGTGGATCTATTTGTATTGGTTTAAAATTCCTTTAAAAGTGGTTAGTACCTCCTTTTGTTCTTTGGGATAGTTATCCGGTGAAAATGGATGTTCCTCCTCAATATCCTGAGCCAAATTATACAGTTCGCCAGTATCGTATAATTTCCATTGTTTATTCTGTACATATCTTTTGGGTTCAAACTTCCCCCAATTAGGGGCGTAATGACAAAATATCCAATCCCTTTTTTGGGAATTATTACCCAAAAGTTGTTGGTAGAAGCTAATGCCGTCCAATGGCACGGGCGAAGTTGGCGTAGTTCCCGATATGTCCATCAACGTAGGCAGAAAATCTGTAAAATCTATTAGATTATTATTTATGCTTTTGGGGGCAATTTTCCCTTTCCAGTTTGCTATAAAGGGAACATGGGTTCCTGCATCCGTGGTATGGCCTTTGTCGCCTTTAATTGAAATACCGTTGAAGCTAGAGGTAACATCGCGGTCGGTTCCATTGTCCCCTACGAAGAGTATCAGTGTATTTTCACGAATACCCAATTCTTCCGTTTTTTTGATTATTTCTCCTATTATCCTATCCATATACTCCACCATTTCACCAAAATAGGTAGGATCATTAATCTTCGACTTGGCGTCAAAGCCTTCAAATTCCTTATTGTTGGGAGTGGGCACAAAGGGGTCATGGGTCAGTACCATAGGGTAGTAGACAAAAAATGGGGAGTCTTTGTGGTTTTCCATAAAGGAAGTGATATTCTTTAGAAAGACGTCGGGACCATATTGGCCCTGGTGAGTTATTGCCCCATTTTTCTTTGTACTCAGCAAGGGGTCTTTGTACCTAGATCCCAAATAATCAATTTGCCATAAACAATAGTCGTCAAATCCGGCTTTTTCAGGGGTTGTTCCAATTCGGTCACCAGCTAATTTTTGTTGATACGCATTTCCCAATAGCTGCCATTTTCCGGCGATATAAGTTTCGTAACCGGCTTCTTGCATATAATGCCCAAAGGTTTTTTCCCTTGGGTCCAGTAGACCAAAACCAATATAGTTTCGAAAGTTGTATTTGCCTGTCATAATCTGAACTCGAGAAGGGGTACACAGAGGGGTGGAATAGCAATGGTCAAATCGCATACCTTCATTGGCCAATTTGTCCAGGTTTGGAGTGGGATAACTACTGCCCCCATATGTGCCAATGGTCTCGTAGCCCAGATCATCGGCCATGATAAGAATTACATTCGGTTTTTTGACGGCAATCTGGTTTTTGCCATTCTTGCACGATACGATCAAAAAAGTGGAGACTAAAAGAATAAGATAAAATTGCAAGCGAAGCATAGTTGGTTTTTAGGTATGGAATTAGATCCTTTTGCCTTAATTTTCTCAGAAAATGTAGGTTGAGGTACTAGCAAATTTATAGTATTTGCCCGCCAATGGCAAGAAGCAGTAATGTATGGATTCTTTTGGATTGTAGACATTGTGCTGACAAGCCCATTTGAAATCAATTTAAGGGAAAAGAGAATGCCGCATAAGAAGGTGCGGCATTCAAATAATATTTTGGTAATAACTCTTTAGGATTTAATTTAAAGGGAGTTTACTGTTTTGCGTATGGCCACCAAATTGGTCAATAATTTTTCCAGATGATCCAAATGCAGCATATTGGCACCGTCGCTTTTGGCGCTTGCCGGGTCAAAATGGGTCTCCATAAAAATTCCGTCGGCCCCAGTAACAATACCGGCACGGGCAATGGTCTCTATCATATCCGGTCTTCCCCCGGTTACCCCTGAAGACTGATTGGGTTGCTGCAGGGAATGGGTAACGTCCAAGACTACCGGTGCATATTGCTTCATTGTTGGGATACCACGGAAATCCACGATCATATCCTGGTAGCCGAACATGGTGCCCCTGTCGGTCACCATCACCTGTTCATTGTTGGAATCCAAGACTTTTTGTACTGCGTGCTTCATGCTTTCAGGGCTCATAAATTGCCCCTTTTTTAGATTCACCACTTTTCCGGTCTCTGCCGCTGCTACCACCAAATCGGTCTGACGCACCAAAAAGGCCGGTATCTGCAATACATCTACATATTCTGCGGCCATATGGGCATCCGATATTTCATGTATGTCCGTAATAGTAGGAACCTTAAAGGTTTCGGATACTTTTTTCAAAATTTTCAAGGCCTTTTTATCCCCTATGCCCGTAAAGGAATCTACCCTACTGCGGTTGGCCTTTTTAAAACTTCCCTTAAAAACATATGGGATATTAAGTTTATCGGTAATGGTAACCACCTTTTCCGCAATGCGCATCGCCATTTCTTCCCCTTCAATGGCACAGGGGCCACAGAGTAGGAAAAAGTTGTTGCTTTTGGTATGTTTAAGTTGAGGTATGAGTTCTAGATTCATCGATCTTAATTTTGGTGCAAAGATAGGAATTTGGAGGCAGCAAATTATTCATTGAGCATTCTTAAAGTGTTTTGGAAGTAGGTTAAAATTGTGATAATTCTAGTTTATAGAGGGGCTTGGATGATAACATAGTGGGATAATTGTTGTAAATTAAAGGGTTAATCAAAAAACAAAACATCATGGAAATTCAAAAATTACTTATTCCGGAATTGGAACACGAAGTAGCCCTTACAGAGAAGTTCTTAAGACGCATTCCTAAGGATAAATTGGACTGGCGCCCACATCCTAAATCCATGTCCATTAAGCAATTGGGGAGTCATTTGGCCGAACTGCCTAGTTGGGTGGTAGGTACCATGTCCCAAGATGAGATGATAATGGATGAATACAAACCTCCAATTAATGACAATGTGGACGACATGATCAAAACCCTGAAATCGGCTGCAAAGGAAGCGGCAGATTCTCTAAAAGTAGCCAATAGTGAATACGATAAGAAATGGAAAATGATTCAAGGAGGAAAGACTGTGATGGAAATGCCCAAGTATCAAGTGCTAAGGGGGATGGTACTAAATCAATTTCCACATCATAGAGCCCAATTGGGCGTATGCCTTCGGTTGTTGAACGAGTCGGTTCCTGCTACCTATGGTCCTTCTGCAGATGAACAATAAATCAATATGGTGCAAAATTGGGTTTCAATATGGAGGGTCAATACTACTTTTCCGTATTTATAGCGCATTGGCCCAAGCTTTGTAAAACTACTTCAATATCAATAAGATAAGAAAAATTAGGCTTTTGTAGTTGGCGTAAAAAAAATGAGTATCTTTGCGCCCGCATTTAGGGTGCTTAGATGCGTTTAAAATCATATTATGGGAGTTACAAAAAACATAGCTATTATAGCCCACGTTGACCACGGTAAAACCACCTTGGTAGATAAAATAATGTATCACTGTCAATTATTTAGGGACAACCAGAATACTGGTGACCTAATTTTGGACAACAACGACTTGGAACGGGAAAGGGGTATTACAATTACCTCCAAGAACGTTTCCGTTGTTTACAAGGATACCAAGATCAATATTATAGATACCCCTGGTCACGCCGATTTTGGAGGTGAAGTAGAGCGTGTGTTAAACATGGCAGATGGCGTACTTTTGTTGGTGGATGCCTTTGAAGGCCCTATGCCGCAAACCCGTTTTGTACTCCAAAAGGCAATAGATCTAGGTCTTAAACCTTGTGTGGTTATCAATAAGGTAGACAAGGAAAACTGTACTCCGGAAGAGGTACATGAGAAAGTTTTTGATCTTATGTTCGAACTGGGTGCCGAAGAATGGCAATTGGATTTCCCAACTGTGTACGGTTCTGCAAAGAACAACTGGATGAGCGATGATTGGAAGAACCAAACAGAGAACATTGAGCCACTATTGGATATGGTAATTGAGCATATCCCAACTTTTGAGGCCAAGGAAGGAAATACACAGATGCTGATAACTTCATTGGATTATTCTTCCTTTACCGGAAGGATTGCCATTGGAAGGTTGCAAAGGGGAGTCTTAAAAGAAAATCAGCAAGTTTCTTTGATAAAAAGAAATGGTACTATTGTTAAATCCAAAATTAAAGAGCTTTATACCTTCGAAGGAATGGGCCGATTAAAGGTCCCTGAGGTAGCCACCGGAGACATTTGTGCTTTGGTAGGTATCGAAGGATTCGAAATTGGTGATACCGTTGCCGATATTGAAAATCCTGAGCAATTGAAAACTATTGCGATTGATGAGCCTACCATGAGTATGTTGTTCACCATCAATGATAGTCCATTTTTTGGTAAGGATGGTAAATTTGTAACTTCAAGACATATCAACGACCGTCTAAAAAGGGAGTTGGAGAAGAATTTGGCCTTAAGGGTAAACGATACGGACAGTGCCGATAAGTTTTTGGTTTTTGGTCGTGGGGTTCTTCATCTTTCTGTTTTGATCGAAACCATGAGAAGGGAAGGTTATGAATTGCAAATTGGACAACCACAGGTAATCATCAAGGAGATTGATGGGGTTAAATGTGAGCCAATTGAGCAATTGACCATAGATTTGCCGGAGGAGGTTTCTGGTAGGGCTGTGGAAATGGTATCTATCCGTAAAGGGGAAATGACCAGTATGGAAGCCAAAGGAAACAGAATGGTTTGTGAATTCTTAATTCCTTCAAGGGGAATTATAGGTCTTAGAAACCAATTGTTGACAGCTACTGCGGGTGAGGCCATTATGGCGCACCGCTTTTTGGAATACCAACCTATGAAAGGGGATATTCCTCAAAGACAAAATGGTTCTTTGGTATCCATGGAAACAGGAAAATCTATTCCTTACTCCATTGATAAATTACAGGATAGAGGTAAGTTTTTTGTTGATCCGGGAGAGGATATTTACGAAGGCCAGGTAATCGGGGAAAACTCTAGAGGAGACGATATGACCATCAATATTACCAAGACCAAAAAATTGTCGAACGTTCGTTCCTCAGGAGCCGATGACAAAGCCAAGATTGTTCCTGCCATTAAGTTCTCTTTGGAGGAAGCCTTGGAATATATCCAGAAAGACGAGTATGTTGAGGTTACTCCTAAACATTTGCGTCTAAGAAAGATACATTTAACGGAAAATGATCGTAAGCGTAATAAAATAGCATAAATAGAAAAGTCCCTTTAGAGGGACTTTTTTTTGCTCTATACCATACTACGGGCCACCTTTTTAGGTGGCTTTTTGTTTACCTCACTTTTGCTAGCTCAATTTTAAGTGTCAAGGCTCGGTAAAATCGGTCAATAAAATTCTCATTTTAACCTTTTGGATTAAGAATTCATTAAAATTTTGGCTTAGATTTTCCTACTTTCTGAATAATTTGAACTAAGCCTATTTTTCTTCACTTTGGATATGAATTTTAGCTATTTTAAAGTTGAATTACTACTTAATTCGGCCTAATCCAAATTAATAAAATATGCAACTAGAAGGAAAAAATGTACTCATCACTGGCGGTACTAGAGGAATCGGAAAATGTATGATAAAGGAATTGGTAAAAGGTGGTGTAAGCCATATTGCCGTAATAGCCCGCGACAAACAAAATTTAAAACAGTTATCCGAAGAATTCCAAGACGTTAAATTTATGCGCATTGCTGGCGATGTGGGAGACATAGAAGTTTTACGGGAGGCTGCTGCACGTATTGAGGACAAATGGGGGCATTTGGATATCTTGATCAACAATGCCGGTATAGTATCTGCAGGCCCTTTGGAGGATATACAGGACGAAGACCTTTATGATCAGGTAGCGGTAAATATTACTGCTGTGCTTTTACTTACTAAATATTGCATTCCGCTTTTAAAATCTTCCAAAGAAGCTGCAATTTTAAACATATCTTCTGGTTTGGGTCTGTTAGGTATGCCCTTTTATGCGGCTTATGGAAGCACTAAGGCTGCGGTACGCCAATTTTCAGATTCCATGCGAAGGGAACTTGCTCCATTCAATATAAGTGTTACCTGCTCCTTTCCAACCGCAACGGACACGGATATGATGGAGAAATTTAAAGGTAGGGTGATGGATTCTCCGGAATTTGTGGCCCAACGATCCATTGAAGGATTACTGAATAAGGAATTGTATGTAATTTTTGGAGGTGAGGACCGACTTAAAGAAAATGTCATGAATTTTGAAGCACCTGAAGAATTTGATAAAATGGTAGCACAGAATTATGAAGACCGAAAAAAAGCAAGTTTAGGCCATAAAGCCGTTTAATCCCAACGCTAGGACTAATAGTAAAATAGAATAATTCAATATGAAGTATACGATTATCTATGCAGTAATAATATGTACCGCTTTGTTGTCCTGTAAGGAGACCGCCAAACCAAATCAGGAAGTTGCCGAGTCCCAATTGCTTCAAGATGCCAATCCTAGTTCAATTCCAAAATCTTGGGTGGATAATAGGGTTGAAAAGGCAAAAAAGAGACTTGATGGTTCCGAAGCGGGGAAAGTGGTTTGGAATGCCATGGAAGCAATGGGGGGCTTAAATAAATGGTATGGCAACGGCTATTTGTCCTTTAGGTTCAATTATCAACCATTGGATGGTTCAATGACTCGGGATACCTACCAGACTATTGATACATGGAGCAATAAAGCAAGACACCGCAGTGTTACGGATAGTACCGCAATTTATGGATGGGATGGAAAAAATGCTTGGGTAAAGGCCAAGGACAGTACCACTTTTAAGTATAATCTGCGTTTTTGGGCCTTGACCCCTTTATATCTTGCTGCACAACCTCTAGTGTTGGACGGGGAAGGTGTTAATTTGGAATTGTTGCCACAGACCAATTATAAGGGTATGCCACAAGATGTGGTAAAAGTTACTTTCGATTCAGGGACAGGTGATGCTCCAGACGACTATTATATATTGTATTTGGATGCTAAAACCCATCTTTTATCGGCATTGCGGTATATTGTTTCCTACCCCGGATATTTTCCCAATGGAGGGAATAATCCCGAAAAGTTTATGGAATTGGTAAGTCGTACAACCGTTAACGGCATAAGTTTTCCTTTAAAATTCAATACCTATTGGTCTACAGACGACGGCCAGCCAAAAGGAGAACCTATTACGACCATTGAATTGAGCGATATAGAGTTCCAAAGCGAATTGGAGGAGAATTTCTTTGGGCAGCCTGAGGGAGCAAAACTTTTGGAGGGGCTGTGATATTTATAATAAAAAAAGGTGATTTTTCGATCTACGGGAATCACCTTTTTAATTTGCCATTAAGCTAATATTGCTACCTATTTTGGTGCTGCATTTTTTAGGATGAAATTAGCAATCCTATTATGGGCAACTATTGTTAATGAAGTACCCCTTTTTTATTATATGCTGCGGCTGCAGCGCCAATAATGCCGGCATGATTTTGCAATTCCGCGGGAATTACCGGGGTTTCAATACTGATATAGTCCTTAAACTCGTCCCAATCCTTGGAGGTGCCTCCGCCTAGTATAATTAGATCCGGAGATACGATCAACTCCACAAACTCCAAGAAAATGTTAAATCGTTTGCCCCATTTCTTATAACTAAGTTCTTCTCTTTCCTTGGCAGAAGCAGCGGCCCAAAGTTCAATTTTATCATATTTTTTATAGGGAATCTGGCCCAATTCAAAATTTGGTATCAAATCCCCATTGTAAAAGGCACCACTGCCCAGGCCCGTTCCTATAGTGATCATGAGCACGAGGCCATCCTTGCCCCGGCCTACACCGAAATTCATAGATGCATATCCTGCGGCATCAGCGTCGTTTACCACAGTAACCGGTAATCCCGTTGCCTCACTGAACAATTCATCTACATTTACACCGGCCCATCTTTTATGAAGATTTCCTGGAGTCTTACAAACGCCATTTTTTATAACAGTTGGAAATCCACAGCCTATAGGTCCGCTATAATCAAAATGTTTTACAATTTTGGCTACTACTTCGGCCATGGGTTTTGGTTTTCTCGACTTCGGTGTCGGTATCCTAAACCGCTCCGTTATCATTTCACCAGTTTCCATATTTACTAAAGCTCCTTTTATGCCCGAGCCACCGACATCTATTCCTAGGATTTCCATGTATTATATTGATGTATTTGTAAGCAAAGTAACAAAAAACTTTTGGGAGTTGTAGTATGCATACTTCAAGGACAGACTTTTGTAGTCCAGTTAAGCCTTACTTATATAAAAGTACTACAATTGCCCTATTGGTTATTCATAATTCTCTAGTTTCTATCAAATAGGCCCGTATTTCCCTTTTCCAACAAAGGCATAAGTGCCTTGACAATGTCTGTGTTTAATTGGGCAATATATAGTTTTTTAAAAACTGTTGGCATAACAGAACTTGTTCAATGGTTAAAATTACTTCAAATATTACGGCTGTGGATTTATTAGATCAATAGGTCAGAGTCTTTAAGGAAATCGAAAATCAATTTATCAACTTCGGATGCGTTTTTCCTATCCTGATACTTCAGCCATACAATTTCCCCTTGTTCCGGGTCAATTGACATATCCCCAGAATATTCTGAAAAGTAACAGGTCTTTCTAACTAGAATTCCAGGTCCCTTGCCATCTACTCGTGCTTCAAAAACACCAATATATTCAAAAGATGAAATGTCCAGGGTTATTTTCCAGCCTTCCTTTATTTCCTTGGTCAGCACCATTACATCTGATATATGCGGTTCCTTTTGTGCGCCCGGAAGCACATACCTGGTCTCTCCTATAGGTCTAGTGGCCAATAGCTTTTGGTCCACAATATGGACCCATATCAATTGATCCAAAATTTCTTTTGAAGGTTCTATGTAATAGTCAATTGAGTTTAAGGAGTGGTTCTTGTCCAAGAAATCAAGAAGCTTATCTATGGCCATTCCAAACTTGGTGAGTGTTCCCAGCTTATTGTTTCTTCCCAGTGCACTGGAAATGGTCTCGTCCCGATTTCCAAATTTATAGCCCCCTTTTTTGATCCACAGTACATTCAAAAGATGTTGCATGCCAACATTGCCCAATTGATCTATAGAGATGGCGATTTCTAGTAGATACTCTCCAAGTCCAACTACGCCCTTTTTGAATAGTCCATGAAAAATACCATAAATAAAGCCCAATGGAAGGGTAAATATCAACAAAAAGATGGAGATGAAGAACAGGAGAATCCCGATAAGGGGATTCACCTTTTTGTCCACCTTATAGATCTGTTTTTTTAAAATCATGGGCTATGGTTGGTTGCTTAAAGATATAAATTAATTTTTGCCGGAGGGAAGGGTTTGGTTTGCGATGTTGTAAGTTGTAGAAAATAAATTATTCTCAATAATTAAATATCCAACAGCAATAAAATCAAATAAATGCTATATTTGGGAAATTCAAAATTTTGGGATGGCTTAAAAAACGAGTTGTGTCCCAATATTGTTTTACTTCCAAACATAGTTATGTATAATTTAAGTTTCTCCATTAATTCTAAATAATCTTCTTAATATCTTATTTTGATGAAAAATTACATTTCGCTTATTCTTGGTGTGTTTGTTATTTTCTTTTCTTCCTGCACTAGTAATAAAAGGGAGGGTGAGCCACGAATTTTGGTTTTTTCCAAGACTATGGGCTATAAGCATGCTTCTATACCCATGGGCCTGCAAGCTATCCAAAAGTTGGGGGTGGAAAATAACTTTCTTGTGGATACCACTAAAAATGCCGAAGTCTTCAATGATGATGAATTAAAAAAGTATTCGGCTATAGTTTTTTTAAGTACTACGGGCAATATTTTGGACGCCAAACAGGAAGCCGCATTTGAAAGATATATTCAGGCTGGTGGAGGCTTTGTGGGTGTTCATGCAGCAACAGATACCGAATATGATTGGGGCTGGTATGGAAAATTGGTCGGGGCTTATTTTGACAGCCACCCGGCAGGCACACCGGAAGCCGACTTTATAATCAAGGATAATACTTTTGGTGCTACTAATATGTTTGCTGATTCTATCTGGCATCGTGCAGATGAACTCTATAATTTTAAGAAAATTAATCCCGAGGTTAAGGTTTTAATGACCGTAGATGAAAAGACCTACCAAGGGGGTAAAAATGGGGAACATCATCCAATGAGTTGGTATCACGAATACGATGGTGGCCGTGCCTTTTATACCGCTTTGGGCCATACAGATGAAAGTTTTTCCGAAGAGTTATATTTAAAACATCTACTTGGGGGTATTAAGTATGCCATTGGGAAGAATGAAATCTTGGATTACACAAAGGTTACTACTCAGATTCCTCCAGATTCCGACCGCTTTACCAAAGTACCCTTAAAATTTGGGGAATTTTTTGAGCCAACGGAAATGGCCATTTTGCCGAATAATGATATTTTGATATCCCAAAGAAGGGGAGAGATCATGCTTTATAAAGATTCAACCCAAGAGTTGTCGCAAGTAGGATTCCTGGATGTTTACCATAAAACATTGAATACCCCGGATGTAAATGCTGAAGAGGGGTTGATGGGGCTGCAAAAGGACCCCGATTTTGAAAAAAATCATTGGATTTATGTTTATTATAGTCCAACTGGTGATAAATGGGTGAACCGTTTGTCTAGATTCAAGTTTGAAAACGATGTTTTTGATATGGCTACTGAGCAAATTATTCTGGAAGTGGATAGTCAGCGCGAAATATGTTGCCATACAGCGGGTTCCATAGCTTTTGGTCCTGATAATATGTTGTATTTGTCAACAGGGGATAATAGTACTCCCTTTAACGAAAAAGGGGCGAAGTATACCAATAAGGGCTATGCGCCATTAAACGATTTACCGGGAAAGGAACAGTACGATGCCCGTAGATCCTCAGGGAATACCAATGACCTAAGAGGTAAGATATTGCGTATAATAGTAAATGAGGACGGTAGTTATAGTATCCCGGAAGGCAATTTGTTCCCTAAAGGTACCCCTAAGACCAGGCCGGAAATATTTACTATGGGCCATCGAAATCCTTATAGAATTTCGGTAGATCCCAAAAAAGGATATGTGTATTGGGGAGATGTGGGCCCGGATGCCAGAATTGATAGTTTGGAGACTAGAGGTCCAAGGGGATATGATGAGATGAACCAGGCAAGGGAGGCCGGTAATTTTGGTTGGCCACTGTTCGTTGCCGATAACAAACCATACCGCAGCTATGATTATGCCACAGGGGAGAGTGGGGATGCTTTTGATCCTGATAAACCCATCAACGACTCAAAAAACAATACTGGGCTTAGGGAGCTTCCCAAGGCCATGCCGGCCTATGGTTTTTATCCCTATGTAGCATCCCAGGAATTTCCGCAGACCGGTACCGGTGGTAGGAATGCCATGGCCGGACCCGTTTATTATTCGGATCTTTATAATGGTCCCAATGCCTTGCCTGCATATTACGATGGTAAAGTATTGGTCTATGATTGGATTCGGGGTTGGATGATGGCCGTAACCCTATTTCCCAATGGGGAATTCAATAAGATGGAACCTTTTGCCGATCAGATCAAAGTAAATAATTTGATAGATATGGAGGTAGGTCCTGATGGTAGGGTATATCTTTTGGAATACGGTAGCGGTTGGTTCTCAAAGAATGACGATTCTGCCTTAAGTTATATTGAATACAATGGAGGCAATAGGCCTCCTGTCGTAGGCAATTTCACTGTAGATAAAACCTCTGGAAAATTACCCTTGACCATTACGGCCAATGTTGAGGCCAGCGATAGGGAAGAGGATACGATGACCTATGTTTGGGATTTGGGGAATGGGGAAACCAAGGAAACCACTAATCCGGAAATTACCTATACCTATGAGAATGAGGGGGACTATTTTATATCGGCTACCGTAGTGGATAACAAGGAAGCATCAGTTAAGAGCACGGCTATTAATATTGTAGTAGGAAATTCCAGACCTGAGGTTGCCATCGATATTAGTGGAGGCATTACTACTTTTAAGCCCGGTATGGCTGTAGATTATAAGGTCTCTGTAAAAGATCCTGATGGTTCGGCCATTGATGAAAATAACATATTTGTTTCCGTAGATTATTTGGAAGGCATGGATGAGGCCTCACTTTCTTTGGGGCACCAAGAGGTTTCGGCGGCCGTTACGGGCAAGGCACTCACATTGGCCCTGGATTGTAAAACCTGCCATAAGGAAAAGGAAAAATCTGTTGGTCCAATGTACCGTGACATCGCTGAAAAATATAAGAATGATAAAAAAGGACTTAGCTATCTGCAAGGAAAGATAATTTCAGGAGGTAGCGGAGTTTGGGGAGAAGTAACCATGCCGGCACATCCCAACTTGACCAAGGATGAATCCAGACAGATAGGGTTGTATATTCAATCACTGGCAAGTACTGCGGTCAAGAAGAAATCCCTGCCCGCTGTAGGAACCCTAATGCCAAATCCTGCAAAAGGGACTACGGTAATGGTAATAACGGCCAGCTATACGGATCAAGGTGGAAACAATGTGAAACCATTAACAGGGTCCAAGTCTGTAGTGTTGCAAATGGATGGCGATCCAGATAATACCGGAACCAAGTAATGGTGTTATTGGGTTGTTAGCTTTTTAAAGTTACAAGGAGTGTTGTTGACCTGGGGTAATTAATTATGAATGACTTTCAGGTCAATGATTCATCCAATTTTTAAACTCGGTGGCTTTTGCCTTGCTTACAATTACTTTTTCTTCATGGGGCGGCATAACGCTAATAATTAGCTTCCCGTTAAAATATTGTTTTATCCCCGCAATGGAATCTCTTTGGACAATGAACTGTCGATTTAGCCTGTGAAAGTCGGAAGGGTCCAGGTCGTTTTCAACATCCTCTAATTTCTGTTCGATTATATGGGTTTGTCTGTCTTTTGTTACCGCCTTGACTATTCCGTTTTCAATATATAAATAGGCGATTTTGTCAGTTTTCAATGGTATGAGTTCATCTCGATGATGCACCAAATACATGGATTTGTAGGTCTTTTTCTGATCCTGTAATAGGCTTAGGAGACCTTCAACTTGATTATTTATAAGCCCCTTGCCTTTTAACTGTCCTTTAAATTGCGCAAGGCTTACTTCCAACTCATCTTCGTCTATCGGTTTTAATAAATAATCGATACTATTTAGTTTAAAAGCCTTTAAGGCATATTGGTCATAAGCAGTGGTAAATATAATTGGAGCATCTATTTTAACGGCATCAAAAATTTCAAAAGAAAGTCCATCCGCTAAATGAATGTCCATAAAAACAAGGTCGGCTTCCTGATTTTTTGAAAAATAATCAATAGCAGTTTTTACCGAATCCAAAACAGCCAATACCTCAAGTTTATCCTGTAGGTTATTTAGCATATATGCTAGATTTTCACTTGCCGCCAATTCATCTTCTACAATTACTACTTTCATTTCATTTTGTTCAAGGGTAGTTTTACTCTAAAAATATCACTTTGTTTGTCAATGATAATTTGTTGTTTGCGTATCATATAGTAACGTTTGTACAGGTTTAATAGTCCTGTCCCGGTACCTTCGGCCAGAGTAGTGCGGGTCCGTACTTTATTTTCTACGTAAATACAATCCTCTTGGGAATATATTTTGACTTTTAATGGGTGTATTTCCGAAATTTCATTGTGTTTTACTGCATTTTCCGCCAATAATTGTAAGGCCAAAGGGGGAATTTTTCTGTCCAGATAAGTTTCGTCAATGGCTATTTCAATTTGAAAACGGTTCCTGTATCTTGTCTTTATCAAATAAGTATAACTGTCCAGGAATTTTAGTTCTTCCTTCAGTGGTACCAAATCCCTGTCCCCGCTCTGCAATATATAACGGTACATAAAAGATAGCTTTTTAACAAACATGGTAGCCTCCTTATTGTCTCGGATAAGGGAGTTTAGGGAGTTTAGGGAATTAAAGAGAAAATGGGGGTTTATTTGATTTTTAAGGGCTGAAAGTTCATTTTGAAGGTTCTGCTGTTTCAAATGTTCGTTTTCCAATATACTTTGGCGCTGAATGATTTGAAGCCTTAAAATTCTGGAAATAAAAATGATGATGATGAGGACAACGATGAATATAAATACTTGAAAGTCCTCCTCTCTATTGGAAACGTCCTTGTCTACCAAATAGGGGTATATGAAATCTAAAAGTAAAATTGTGGACACTAGGATTCCAATGTTACCAGAGAGTCTCAGTACCCAAACAACTAAGCTTTTCCTTTTGGGAATACGATAAATCCAATTGGTATTGAATTGTAGCGTTGCCCAAGAAAAAAGGAAAAAAAACCAGAATTTTAAATCAAGATCTACAAACAGTTCACTGGAAAAAATCTCTTTGTTAAAACCAGTTGTCCTGAAAAGGGATATGGTTAGCGGTAATGTCACCAAAACAGCAATGAGCAGGGCAATCTTTATAATTTCGAGCTGTTTTACCGGTTTTGTAGTGTCCATATCAATTTAGCTGTTTTAAATATACTTCATTACACCTCCTTATCATAGTTCTCTGGATGTATTTTGTAAGTCTCCAATTTTGGAGTGAAAAAAAGCCCTTGAAAAGAGTCAAGGGCTTGTAAGTAATTAACTCAAGAAGTTATTGTTATTTGGCATAGGCATCAAACCCTTTAGGCAAGTAGTTCATAACTTCAAAGCCAAGGTTGATCTCTTCCTCTATTTCTTCTACAACAATGTCGTTTAGGTCCAGTTCCATACCCTCATATGCATTGAAGCCAATTGGAAGGTATTGAGCAGTATCAAAACCAAGGACAATTTCTTCTTCCAAGTCCTCAAATACAAGTTTGTCAAGATCCAATCCAATACCCTTATAGGCATTAAAGCCAATTGGTAAGTAGGTAGCCGTATCAAAATTTAATACGATTTCTTCTTCCTCATCTATAAGGTTAATGTCCTTTAGGCTTAAATTTCTTACTTCTTCATCCATACGCAATCCTTCTGCAAAGGGGTTGTGGGATTCTAAATAGCACTCAATATCTTCAGATTTTAAACATTTGTCCTTTCCTGAAAATGAGAACAATGAAAGGGATACTAGTATGGTGCTAAATAATAAAGCTGCGTTTTTCATATTATTTATTTTTATGAATATTTTGATTTATATTTTATTTCTGGTACAAATATAGTGGCCATTAAAGGGCGTTGCAGGTAGATATTAAGTGAAACGACTAAATTGGAAGGTGAAGTGTCTATGGGTAGGCCTGAAAGGATACAGATTTGTTCCAATAGGGTTTAATACAGGCCTTTTGTTGGGTTTAAGGAATGTTTTACAGGCAGGTAGGGTAACCCGAACACTCGTAAATTTTTTAGTTTTGGACAGTTCCTAACTGGAAAAATATGTAGGTATCTACTAGATGATGTCTATTCATTAATTATACCGCACGCTGTATTACTTCAAACACCTTATTGCCATCGCATTTCAATGTTTTGGACGGATATTTAAGTATTAGGGCGTAGTCATGCGTGGCCATAAGAATGGTCCTTCCTGTTTTGTTGATATCCTGAAGTACCTTCATCACTTCCACGCTGGTTTGGGGGTCGAGATTCCCCGTTGGTTCATCTGCCAGGATAAGATCCGGATCATTGAGCAGTGCCCGGGCAATGGCAATACGCTGCTGTTCCCCTCCGGAAAGTTCATGGGGAAATTTGAAGCCTTTGGTTTTCATGCCCACTTTATCCAGGACATCTTCAATCTTGGCGTTCATCTCGCTTTGGTCTTTCCAGCCGGTAGCTTTAAGTACAAAAAGGAGGTTGTTGTTTACGTTGCGATCTGGCAACAATTTAAAATCTTGAAAAACCACTCCCAATTTTCTTCTTAAATATGGAATTTCCTTTTCCTTCAAGGTGGTAAGATCGAAATCTACAATATGGCCGCTTCCTTGTTTTAATGGAAGATCGCCGTACAAAGTTTTCATAAAGCTGCTTTTCCCACTGCCCGTCTTTCCGATAAGGTATACGAATTCCCCTTTTTTAATTTCAAGGGAAATATCGTTCAATACTAAATTTTCACCCTGAAATACCGCTACATCCGTCAACCTCAATATGCTTTCGCCCATAGTTTTTATTGTTGATATAAAAGTAATAAGTTCCTTTGGAATTAAATCAAATCTTCTTTAAAAATCTTTTTCTTTATCATATACTTAGGGACAATATTTATCGTTATATAATTTAATTACGGTAATTCTTAACTACTAGAGAACACTATGCTAAGAAAAAAAACCGCTGTAATACTGTGTTTTGTTGGGTCTTTATTTTACGTGAATGCCCAAGAATCCGAAATCTATACTTTTGACCAAAAGGACTATCAGGAAGCTTTGGCCTTGTATAACAATAAACAGTATCAAGCAGCCCAGACTATCTTTGAAAAGGTAAAAAACAATACCAGGGATGAAGAGACCCAGGCTAACAGTGCTTATTATGCCGCTACTGCGGCAATTCGCCTAAATCAGTTGGGGGCCGACAGGTTAATGGAAGACTTTGTTGAAAAGTACCCAACCTCTACCAAGCGTAATTCTGCCTATCTTGATGTTGCCGATTATTATTTTGCAACCGGAAAATATCCTTACGCCTTAAAATGGTATACCAAGGTAGACCAAAGTTCCATGTCCAGAAAGGACAAGGAACGCTTCAATTTTAACAATGGTTATGCCTTGTTCTCTTCCAACAAACCTAAAGAGGCCGAGCGTTATCTAAACCAGGTGACCACTTCCCCAACCTACGGCTCCCAGGCCAAGTATTACTTAGGGTATATTGCGTATCAGCAGGACGACTATGCACAGGCCAACCAGCGTTTCGATCAGATTACCGACCAAGAGTTGTTGGAAGAAAAGTTGTCCTATTATCAGGCGGATATGAACTTTAAATTGGGCAAGTTCGAAGAGGCTATTGCCTTGGCGAAAAAACAATTGCCAAAATCTGATAGAAATGAAGTTTCGGAGCTCAATAAAATTATTGGGGAGAGTTATTTCAATCTTAAGCAATACGCCAATGCAATTCCTTATTTAACCGAATACAAGGGAAAAAGAGGTAAGTGGAGCAATACAGATTATTATCTGTTGGGCTATTCCTACTATATGCAGGGAGATTATGCCAATGGGATACAGCAATTCAACAAAATAATTGATGGCAATAATGATGTTTCCCAGAATGCCTACTATCATTTGGCGGAATGCTATTTAAAACTGGACAAAAAACAAGAGGCGTTGAACGCCTTTAGAAATGCTTCCCAAATGGATTTCAATCCGGAAATCCAAAAAGATGCCTATTTAAATTATGCCCGACTCAGTTATGAAATAGGGAATGCCTATGAGCCTGTACCCAAGGTGTTGACCAATTATTTGGAGAAATATCCCAATGATTCCAATAAAGCGGAGATGCAGGAGCTTTTGGTAGATTCTTATATCACTTCCAAGAATTTTGCCGGTGCCATGGAACTCTTGGAGAAAAACAAAAACTTTGCCAGTAAGGCCACTTACCAAAAGGTGGCGTTTTACCGTGGAGTGGAATTGTTCTTGGAGGGGAATTACGAGCAAGCATCGGCCGTGTTTAAAAAATCCTTGGACAATGCAGAAGACCAATATTTTAAGGCCAGGTCCAGCTACTGGAAAGCAGAATCCGATTATAATATGAATCATTTTGATGAGGCAGTGGCCGGATACCTTCAATTCAAATCAAATCCTAGTGCCAAGGCAACTCCGGAATTTAAAGACCTGAATTACAATCTGGCTTATACCTATTTCAAACTAAGAAATTATAATAATGCCATAACCTCGTTCTCCAGTTATGTGGAGACCGGTAGCGGCGATAGTGAAAAATTAAATGATGCCTATCTGCGCTTAGGGGATAGTTATTTTGTTAGTAGCAAGTATTGGCCTGCCATAGAAACCTATAATAAGGCAATAGCAAGAAATAGTGCCTCGAGCGACTATGCTGCCTACCAAAAGGCACTGAGCTATGGGTTTGTAGACAGGAGCGCTACCAAAATAGAGGAGCTTTCCAATTTTGTGTCCAGGTATCCCAACTCGTCGCTTAAGGACGACGCCATGTTTGAGCTCGCCAATTCCTATGTTAGAGCCAATAATACAGAAAGGGGGTTGCAGCTATACGATCAGCTCACCATGGATTATAAAGGCAGTTCTCTAGTGCCACAGGCTATGCTGCGTCAGGGATTGGTGCATTATAATGCCAACCGTAATGAACAGGCCTTGGCCAAATTCAAATCAGTGGTACGGGACCACCCAAACACTCAGGAAGCACTACAAGCCGTAACTACGGCCAAGCTTATTTATGTAGATCTGGGTAGGGTAAATGAATATGCCCAATGGGTAAAAGGTCTTGACTTTGTTGAGGTAACCGATACAGAACTGGACAATGCTACTTTTGAATCTGCGGACAAACAATATATTGAAGGCAATCAGGATGCGGCCATAAAGGGTTATGAGGCCTATGTTAATCAATTTCCAAACGGATTAAATGCCTTAAAGGCTAATTTTAATTTGGCACAGTTGTACTTTGGCAAAGGTCAGAAGGACAGGGCATTGCCTTATTTTAAGAATGTGGCTGGCAAGGGAACCAACGAATATGCCGAGCAGGCACTTACAAGGGTGTGCGAGATCTATGTAGGCAAAAACGATTATGTTACGGCCATACCTTACTTGGAAGAATTGGAAACCAAGGCGGAAATTCAGCAGAATATCACCTTTGCCCAATCCAATTTAATGAAAGGCTATTATGAGCGGTCAGACTACGGTAAGACCATTCAATATGCCACTAAGGTGTTGTCCAATTCCAATATAGATAACCGTATAAAAAGTGATGCACAAATAATGATCGCCAGATCGGCCATTAAGACCAAGGATGAGAATAGGGCAGAAAAGGCGTATTCGGAAGTGCTTAAAATTGCGACTGGAGATTTAGCGGCCGAGGCGCTCTATTATGATGCTTATTTTAAAAATAAGGCCCAAAATTACGAGGCTTCCAACGCTTCTGTTCAAAAATTGGCCAAGGATTATGCGGGGTATAAGGAGTGGAGCGCGAAAGGCTTGATCATTATGGCCAAGAATTTCTATGCCTTGGGAGATGCTTTCCAAGCTACTTATATTTTGGATAGTGTTATTGCCAATTTCGGAGATTTTCCGGAAATAGTGTCCCAGGCCAAACAGGAGTCGTCCATTATTAAGGCAAAAGAAGCTCAAAGTAATTCCTCTATTAATCCAGAGGGTAATTAAAATTTCCTTGCAAAAAGAACACAATATGCAGCACAAGCACATTAAAATATCCATATTTGCTATTCTAGGTTTTTTACAGATCGGATTGGCACAGGACGATAAAAAAGATTTGGGAACGGAAACGGTAACAGTGGTAAAGGCCTATGCACCTACCATTTCGGATGCGTTTAAGGTGAAGTCGGTACCTACTTTGAACGATTCCATTGTTTTGCAAAAAAAGCCTATCAATTACAGCATATTTTCCGTACCCGTTGCCTCTACCTTTACACCTTCAAAGGGTAAGGCTTCCGGGGTGAAGAAACTACCTCCTGAAAAAATATACAACTCCTATGCATCAATAGGTCTGGGCAACTATAATAACGCCTTGGCCGATTTCTATACCAGTAGTGCATTGAACAGGGATGAACGATTGGATGTAAGTCTAAACCATCATTCCTCTAGGGGAGAAATAGACGGAACCGCTTTGGATAATATATTTTATAATACCAAATTGGACGCCAATTATACCAAAAGGGACAGGGATATAAGTTGGGGAGCAAATATAGGGGCACAACATCAATTATATAATTGGTACGGAATCCCCAATGGATATTATACAGAGGAACTAGTGAACGACATAGATGAAAAACAGAACTATTTTAATGCATTTGCAGGTGGTTTTGTGGAAATGGAGGATTCCTTCTTTAAAAGTGCCAATTTGTACTATAGACGGTTTTGGGATTCAACCAAATCAGGTGAAAATAGGGCCGTGCTAGAGCCTGCCTTCGAATTTCCCTTAGGCGATGAGCTATTGACACTTAAGGCCAAAATAGATTATTTGGGCGGTAAGTTTAAAAATGGCCAGGTGGCCAATGATTCCAATGTTCCGGGAATAGACTATTCGCATTTGCAGGTGGGCATAAATCCCAATATTAATATTTTAGGGGACGATCTATCGCTTAATCTTGGCGTAAACCTAGTGTATGGTATGGATCTGGAAAACAGTGAGGGCAATTTCTATATTTATCCCACCATTACAGCTTCCTATCGTTTGTTGGATGAGGTAGCCATAGCTTACGGTGGTGTAGAAGGTGAGTTGAAGCAAAACTCGTTCTATGGATTTGTAGAAGAGAACCCCTATGTTTCCCCAACCTTGGATATGCAGCCTACTGATCGGCAATATGATGCCTACATTGGCTTAAAAGGGCAATTATTGCCTAATCTTAGCTATAATATTAAGGGGTCTTATATGGCGGAAAATAGGAAACCACTATTTTTGCTAAATCCCGAAAATACTTCTAGGACAGATGAAAAAGGGTATTTCTATGGTAATAGCTTCCAGGTGTTTTATGATGACGTAAAGACTTTAGGAGTTTTTGGGGAATTAAATGTAGATATAAACCGTAATTTTAGCCTAGGGATAAATGCCCAAGTATATGATTACGATACGGAAACCGATAATCCTGCCTGGAACCTGCCAGGTCTAACGGCCTCCATGTTTATGGATTATCAAATAGGGGAGAAGTGGTTCATGGGTGCCAACGTCTTTTATGTGGGTGAACGAGATGATCTTTATACTATAGCATCCCCAGGAACATTGCCGGAAGACTTTGATATGACTCCGGTTACCTTGGATAGCTATTTTGATGCCAATGCACATATTGGATATCGGATAAATGAGCAATTGTCCGTTTTTGCAAAGGCAAATAATATAGCCAACCAGAATTATATGCGTTGGAACAATTATCAAGTACAAGGATTCCAAGTTTTGGCCGGAGCTACGTACAAATTTGATCTGTAGTTAAAAGATAGTTAGAATTAGCGGTTGGTCATGATCTGCCAAAAACCCCGTGGTATTTTATGGTCGCCGTAAATGTACCTTCTGCCTTTAGTCTTCTATTTTGGGAGGCCAAAAGGCAGTAAGGTATTTTTATTTTTAGTAGTGCTTGCATTTTTGGGTTATACATTCTTGGGATATTTGGTCACATTTTAACATGTAAATCTGCCATATAGCCAACTAGGATTAGACATATTTTGTCAATACCATGCTGGCCGCTTTTAAACTAAGTTCCATTTGGGAAATAGTATCTTTTAAAACTGTCCCATTCGTCACACTTAGGGGACATTTGGTCACAGAATAGGAAAAAAGATTCCTTTTTGTTGTAGGATAACTTTCTTTTGTTGTCTGGATAAATATTAATTATAAAACTTTATAAGAATGAGAAATTTTGCAAAATTGTTTTACGCATGTATTTTTTTTGTTTCCGGCAGTATGTCGCTTTTGGCAGAGAACCCAACCAATAGTACTTTTTGTTCCATTAATCCAACCACAGCAATTGAAAAAGGGTATAAATCCCCAATCGGAACATGGGAATATACCGTGGAGGATGTTCCTTATGAATACAGTGCGGGTGTGTTGATTATTACCAAGGAAAAAGAGGAATATAAAGTAGTAGTTAAGGTAAATTATAATACTCTGACGGCTTCGGAAGTGAAGGTAAATGAAAATACAGTAAACTTTTTGGTTTATATTGAGGGTGGAAAAGTACAAGTTTCCTTACAAGTGAAGGATGACCTTATACAGGGCACAGCCGATTCTAATGAAGGCTCCTTTTCATTGAAGGGAAAAAAGAAGTAGACACTAGAAGTCTATAGATTGGACCATTGTATTTGGCTGTAGGTATTACAAACACCCCTGAATATGGGGATGTTTTTTTATTTTTGATATAATGTACTTAAACTTTTTGTCCGTTAGGCACTCCTTCTGCCAATAAGTTTTACATACAATTTTTTTAATATGAGGCAATTCACTGTAGGATGTAGATATTGGATAGGGATTTTGTCCATATTGTGCCTCGGAAGGGCCATGTCCCAAAACCTTGTGGAAAATCCCAGTTTTGAGGCATTTTTGGAATGCCCGGATCATTTAGGGAACTTCGGGGAAGACCTTAAATATTGGTCCGTACCCACTCAGGGGACTACGGATTATTTTAATTCCTGTAGTCTTAGCATGGGGGTGCCCGTTAATTTTATGGGAGAGCAAACGGCAAAATTTGGGGAAGCCTATTTGGGATTCTATATGTATGCCCCTGAGGATTACAGGGAGTATATTCAAGGTGAGCTCAAAGAGCCATTAAAGAAAGGGGTTGTCTATACCCTGTCCTTTTATATAAGCCTAGCTGAGAATTCAGATCATGTTGTCCGTGATTTTGATGTTCTCTTCTCAACAAAACCAATAGGGATTAAAATAAAAAAGGGTCTCACCAAATGGCAACTTTCTAAAATTGAAGATAATATTTTTACCGCAGTCGAGATTTTGGGCAACGACTTTATAACTGATGACAATGCATGGACCAAGATTTCCACTACCTTTCTCGCTACAGGTGGCGAGAAGTTTATTACAATTGGTAATTTTAAGAACAATGCCTCTACAAGGCGACAAAGATTGGTAAAGGAAAAAAATGTGAATGGGGCCTATTATTTCTTGGATATGGTATATGTTGGGGAAGGAATGCAGACCTATACCTTGGACGAGCCCCATATTTTTGAGAATGTCCATTTTAATTTCGATGAGTTTCATTTAGGGGAAAAGGGAGAGCAAGAGATAATGCGCGTCTACAATTATCTGCAATCCGACAGTACTTTGAACATTGTAATCAATGGGTATACGGACAATTTGGGTACTTCATCCTACAATATGGACCTTTCAGTTAAACGAGCCATGTCAGTAGCAAATAGGTTGATCCAATTGGGTTTGGCAGGTCAAAGAATTGCCTACAATGGGTTTGGAGCAGCGCAACCCCTTGTAAATAATGAGGATGAAGAAGGTAGGGCGCGGAATAGAAGGGTAGAGTTTATAATATCCAAAACCCTTGAAGAGTAAGCATTTAAAGGGGTTGTCGAGTTTTTTTTTGGTACTTGTTAAAATTGTTGGCTATAAATGATTGTGGTTCAAACTTTTGGAACTATATTTGATCCACAATAAGTAATTAATTTAAATTTTAGTAATGAGTAGAGGAACAGTAAAATTTTTCAACGATGCCAAAGGATTTGGGTTCATCACAGAAGAAGGTTCTAACAAAGAACATTTTGTACACATCTCTGGTTTAATCGACGAAATTCGCGAAGGCGATGAAGTTGAGTTTGAACTAAAAGAAGGAAAAAAAGGATTAAACGCAGTAAACGTTAAAGTTATTTAATATATACTTTTTTAATTTCCTAAGACCTAAGGCCTATCGTTTGATAGGCTTTTTTTATGTTCGTGAGACCCGTATTTCAAAAGCCGTAGGCGCATTGAAATACGATGGACGAACGAACCCCGCCTTTTGGCGGGGTTTGAGGTTCAATGCCCCTGCCTTGGGGCGGTTCAATGCCCCTGCCTTGGGGCGGTTCAATGCCCCTGCCTTGGGGCGGTTCAATGCCCCTGCCTTGGGGCGGTTCAATGCCCCTGCCTTGGAGCGGTTCAATGTCGCGATCTTCGGGTACGTCCCTTATAGGAGTCCAGTTTTTGGTTTAGGTTTAAATGCCATTTTTTAAATTAAAAAGTTGGAAATTGTTGCTCCACAATGTGCTTATGTGGCTTTATATTTTTAGACCTTGACTGGGCCTAGTTTTTATTCTTTATATTGGTCTATGGAAAGAATAATAGGCAATATTGGTTAGCGGACAGGTTCAGCCCTATATCGATGTTGTTGGTTTCCTTCAATAACTAAAATGCTATTGTCCCTATGTTCGAATATTTGGATAAAATAAAATTACTGATCAATAAAATGTCCGTTGATCAACATGAGCAATTGATCAGTGCCGCTAAAATTGTGGCAGATGTTATTAAGAACGATGGCATAATCCACACCATAGGTACTGGTCATTCCCAGATGATCGGCATGGAAATGTTTGGCAGGGCGTCCAATTTGGCCAATGTAAATGCCATTATGGACGATATGGTGCTTATGGCGGGCGGGGCAAGAAGATCGGCAGAAATGGAGCAGATAAGTGGTCTTGCCGAAATACTTTGGAGCAACTATAAATTTAATAAAGGTGATGTATTGATCGTTATTTCCAATTCCGGAAGAAATGCCTTGCCCTTGGAGATGGCTATGAAGGCAAAGCAGGAAGGTTTAACTACGATAGCCATCACTTCCTTGGAACAGTCCACAAGGTATGCTTCCAGACACGCGAGCGGAAAGAAACTGTATCAGATTGCGGATTTGGTCATTGATAATTGTGTTCCCTCGGGGGATGGGGTTATCTCCATTAACGAACTGCTTATTGGACCTGCTTCCTCGGTGTTGGGAATGATCATTGTAAACATAATTTCGACCGAAGCCATCAAAATTAATTTGGACAGAGGTGTGGATGTCTCCGTTTTTCAAAGTCAGAACATAGATGAGGCGGACAATGAGGCGCTCTATCAAAAATATGAATCCCGGATAAAGCACCTATAGTGAAGTAGAGGAATTGAATGTTTTTTCTTTTTATTTAGCGCCTATATTTTATAATTTAGGAGGTTGAAGCAGCAGCAGATTTTTTACAGGCAATGCGCAGAAGAAATTTTCTGATTAAAGTGACAAAGTTTGGGGAATCGATTTTGACAAACCAACATTTAATGCAAGGCGATATTCATCAAATCCGAACCCATAAAAATGAAAAAAGTAATAGTTGTAACCATATCACTTTTAATCTTTTTTGTCACTTTTAATGGCATTTCCCAGAGCCTGCCAGAAGGGATAAAAGTATCCAAGATATACTCCGATGAAAATTATAATGCCTTTACCTCTTTGATAAGGTTTAAAGGAGATTTTTATTGTGCTTTCCGTTCGGGGGAAAGGCATGTTTATGGAAAGGATGGCGTAATAAAAATTATAAGCTCTAAAGATGGCAAGGCCTGGAAAGATGTTGATCAAATAGCTCTCAATGGTTTTGATTTAAGGGATCCCAAATTATCGGTTACTCCGGAAGGGCTCATAATGGCCACTATGGGAGGGTCTATTTATGAAGGCAAGACTTTGTTGGGAGGAATACCCCATGTAGCCTTCTCTAATCCCAAGGGGACCAAGTTCTCCCCGCCACAACCTATTAAATATGATGAAAATATAAAATCTAAATTCGATTGGCTCTGGAGCTTAACCTGGTATGAGGGTACTGGTTATGGAGGCATGTATTCGCGGATAGAAAATAAAGAGGGTGGAAATACAACGATTATAAAATTAGTTAAAACTACCAATGGGATAGATTTTATAAAGGTTGCCGATTTGGAAGTGGAGGGAAATCCCAATGAATCCACAGTCCGTTTTTTGCCCAATGGCGACATGTTAATGTTAATAAGACGTGAACAGGGTAACAAAAGGGCTTATTTGGGTCAAAGTAGTCCTCCCTATACGGACTGGAGTTTTACCGAGTCGCCATACTTTATTGGAGGCCCCGACTTTGTATCGATAGGAGAGGGCCAATATATTGGTGGGGGAAGGATTAACAGGGAGTATACCGGACTGGTTTCCTTTGGTAAAAATGGAGATTTTAGGGAGGTATTGAAATTGCCATCAAATTCCGATAGCAGCTATCCAGGTTTTGTTTTTGAAAATGATACCCTGTACATGAGCTACTATTCTTCCCATGAGACCGAAAAAACCTCTATTTATTTTGCCGAAATACCCTTGGTTGAACTTAAATGAATACAATAGCCTAAGTTCAATTATTTAAAAGTCCAATAATGAGTTTAAAATTTCTTTTTAGTACAATACTGCTCTGGGTGCTGCTGGGAATCGCCTTCTCCTGCAAGAGCAATAAAATAACCAACAAATTATCGGTATCCAAAGAACCTAAAACCGTTTTGAGCCTGCAGCCTTCTGCAGACAACCCCCGAAACAGTGAGGGGGATTTTATCAGGCTAAAAAATGGAAATTTGTTATTTGTGTATACCCATTATACCCATTATACCCAGGGCACTGGGTCCGACCATGACCCGGCACATCTGGCAAGTAGATATTCCGAGGATAATGGAAAAACATGGAGTATAAAGGATGAGGTGGTGCTGCCCAATGAAGGAGGAATGAATGTTATGTCGGTTTCCCTATTGCGACTGCATAATGGTTCCATAGCCTTATTTTACCTGAGGAAGAATAGTACAGTGGATTGTATTCCCATGATGAGAATATCCACGGATGAGGCAAAGAGTTGGGGTTCTCCAATTCCCTGTATCACCGACAAGAAAGGGTATTTTGTTTTAAATAATGATAGGGTAGTTCAGCTTGAAGATGGGCGTTTAATGTTTGCAGTGGCGGAACACCCCACTACGCAAAAAGGTTTCAGTGCCAAGGGCAATTTATTTTCTTATTACTCCGATGATAATGGTGAAACATGGACTTCTAGCGAAATGGTGCCCAATAATACCGAAATTATTACCCAGGAACCAGGTCTCATTGAAATGAATGACGGGCGTATCATGATGTATATTCGGGCAAGCGGTGGAGTACAGCAGCTGTCTTTTTCAAAAGATCGTGGAGCAAGCTGGAGTCACATTGAGGCAAGTTCTATTTATTCCCCTCTTTCGCCAGCTACCATAGAAAAAGTCCCCGGAACCGGGGATTGGGTCATGGTGTGGAACAATAATGATGGTTCGGATCCAGCTATAAAAGCTAAAAGAACCCCTCTTACGATTGCTATTTCCAAGGACGAGGGGAAAACATGGGGCAACATTAAAAATATTGCCATCGACCCAGATGGCTGGTATTGTTATACCGCCTTGTATTTTACAGATCCGCAAGATATTATTTTGGGGCATTGTGCAGGCAACAGAGTACAGGGAACAGGCCTGGCAATAACCAATATAACTACTCTAAATTTGGATTGGCTAGTTAAACCTGGCGGATAAAGAATTACATTTCTTGCCTTTAAACAGGTATTTAATAAAGATTTATTGGAAATTAGGTACTTTGTATTCCAATTTCGTGTGTTTTAAAATATAATCATCAAAACCTTAAACCAAGACTTATGAACCTAATGTATAAACATTGTATTTTACTCTTTATGATTTTGGGGCTTACTTCTGGTGGCTATGCCCAGAAGAACCAACGTCCCAATGTAATCTTGGTGATTACGGATGATCAAGGGTACGGGGATTTAGGGTTTACTGGGAACCCCCATGTAAAAACACCCGTTATTGATGCCTTGGCACGTGAAAGTGTTAGGTTCAACAATTTTTACGTTTCTCCGGTTTGTGCACCAACCAGATCCAGTTTAATGACGGGGCGTTATTCATTGCGAACGGGGATGAGGGATACTTACAACGGAGGGGCAATTATGGCTTCCAACGAAGTTACCATAGCCGAGATGTTGAAGCAGGCAGATTATACGACGGGGGCATTTGGGAAATGGCATTTAGGGGATAATTATCCAAGTAGGCCCAGTGATCAAGGTTTTGATGAGTCTGTTATCCACCTTTCTGGAGGCATGGGGCAGGTAGGGGATATTACTACTTATTTTAAGGGGGATACAAGTTATTTTGATCCTGTACTTTGGCACAATAACCAACAGCAAGCCTATGAGGGGTATTGCTCCGATATTTTCACCGATCAGGCGATCAATTTTATTGATAAAAATAAGGAATCGCCCTTTTTCTGCTATTTGGCCTATAATGCCCCACATACCCCCTTGCAGGTGCCTGATTCCTATTATCAAAAGTATAGGGACATAGACCCTTCTGCAGGGTTTGGTAAGGACGGAAAGCCATTTTCAAAAATGAGTGAAAAGGATAAGGAAGATGCCAGAAAGGTCTATGCCATGGTAAATAATATTGATGACAATCTCGGCAAACTCTTTAAAAAATTGGATGCCTTAGGATTATCGGAAAACACCCTTGTAATTTTTATGACCGATAATGGCCCGCAACAGACCAGATATGTAAGTGGTATGAGGGGACTTAAGGGAGATGTTTACAATGGGGGTGTACGAGTCCCATTTTTTTTAAAATATCCAGCACTTTCCAAGGGTGACAAAGATGTGGAAACCATGACGGCGCATTTGGATGTCCTGCCTACGCTATCGGCAATTTGCGATGTGGAAATGCCAAAAGACAGGATTATAGATGGCAAAAGTTTAGTTCCCTTAATACAGGGCCAAAAAGTGGAATGGGCCGATCGTTCCCTATTTTTTTATTGGTCGCGCCGCTATCCTGAATTGTATAATAACATGGCCATTCAGAAAGCAGGGTACAAATTGGTAGGAAAAACAGACTATAATGCCGCTATTGAAGATTTTGAATTGTTTCAACTTACCAAGGATCCATATGAGCAGCACAATGTGCTAAAGGAGAACAAAGAATTGGCCATAGACCTTAAAAAGGAGTTGGATAAAATATACGGGGAGTTGATCATTTCTGAAAATCTTGTAAACCCTCCAAAAATTTCGGTGGGCACCCCCTACGAGAACCCGGTAATTTTGAATAGGAATGATGCCGGAGGGGAGCGCGGTATTTGGAATCAAGAGGAGATTTATGGTCATTGGGATACTGATATTGAAGAGGGTTATTATGATATTACATTTAAGTTTGTTCAACCGGTAGTCGGTAATGGGAAAATGGTTTTGGAAGCCAATACGCTTGTAAGACAAATGGAAAATAAAAAGGGAGATACCGATATAATACAGATGGAGAAAGTTTATTTTCCAAAAATGACCGGCAAGCTTTTACCATTTTATGCCGTAGACAACAAGAATATTTTTCCTTTTTGGATGGAAATGAATAGAGTGGATTAGGATCCAATTCATTTGTTTCTTATTCGCTTTCAAGGAAATAGATAAGTTTTTCAGGGTCGGAATTTTTTCAAAATGGCACATTAAATAATTGTTGAGTGATACCTTTATTAGCGTACATTCGCGCAAAATATTTATGTCCATGGAAAGTAGGGTAAAAGCAGTTGAGGCGTTGTTCGCGGTATTGGATTGGGAGATAGCTACTTTTCAATCCGAGTCGGGTCTTGGTTGTTTAGTAGGTTGCGGTAAATGTTGCACCCATCCGGACATAGATGCTTCCCCTTTAGAATTTCTGCCATGGGCTTTTAATCTTTTTTTAAATGGAAAGGCAGAAACTACCTTGGAGGAATTAAAGGTCAGCGATAATTCCATTTGCCATTTATATCGGCCATTGTCCGTTTTGGATAGCAATAGTGGTAGATGTGGTGATTATAAGTTCCGGGGACTAATATGTCGCTTATTTGGATATGGAGCAAGTAGGGACAAATTAGGGCAACTGCGTTTGGCCACTTGTAAGATTATAAAGGAAAATCAGGCCGATCTTTATGAGAATTCCAAGGTGGCTATGAAAAACGGACTATACGTGCCTATTTTTACAGACTACTATATGAATCTTAATCAAATAGATTTCAGGATGGGAAATAGTATTCTTCCTATCAATAAAGCAATGAAGGCGGCCATTGAGGAAGTGCTTCAGTATTATGCATACCGTCCCTTCCCGGAAGGGCATAAGGTTACTGCCTAGTAACTAGGGAGAACTTTCCAAGAAACTTGGTTATTGCTTTTTTAAATCAGTGTATTTTACCCTAAATTCTTGTAAATCCACATCGGATTCATTTTGTGTATTGTGTTTTTTGCCTAGCTTTGAAATTGGACTGTACGGATATTTGTTAGGCAGGAGATAAAATGCATATTGTCTAAAAAATCAGTATACATCTTCAAGCTAAAAAGTAGTTAGGGCTTAAAGGATAATTATAAAGTGATGAGGCAACTATTGACTACATTGTTTGTTTTTTGTACCGTACTGAGTGTATTTGGATCTCAGCTGGATACCCTAAAAGTTGCGAGTAAGTCTATGGGTAAATCCATTGCCAATCTGGTAATTTTGCCGGATAGTTATACTGCACAAAAACAAGGATACCCGGTACTTTTTCTTTTACACGGAGCAGGAGGCGACCATACGGATTGGGTAACCAAGGTGGGATCCATAAGAGATTATGCCGACGCATATAACATGATTATAGTCTGTCCGGATGGCAGTAAGACCAGTTGGTATTTTGATAGTCCAGTAGATCCGGACATGCGTTATGAGACCTATGTTGCCAAAGAGTTGGTTCAGGCGGTGGATAAGAAATACAATACTCTGGCCAATAGGGAATCTAGGGCCATTACTGGCTTGAGTATGGGTGGACATGGGGCTTTTTATTTGGCTTTTAAGCACCAGGAGGTGTGGGGTGCTGCAGGAAGTATGAGCGGCGGTCTGGATATCCGACCCTTTCCCGAAAATTGGGACTTGTCCAAGCGACTGGGCGATTATGCGGAAAATAAAGGCCACTGGGAAGATAACACGGTAATCAACATGGTTTATTTGTTGAAAAAGGACAATTTAAAGCTCATTTTTGATTGCGGAGTTAATGACTTCTTCTATGATGCCAATAAAAGAATGCACCAAAAATTGTTGGAAAGAAATATTCCGCACGATTATATAGAACGCCCAGGAAGCCACAATTGGGATTATTGGGCCAATGCCATTCAGTACCAACTATTGTTTTTTGATAGTTTTTTTAAATCCTAAAGTAGGGTTATGCTTCTTGTTGATCTGGCTCAGGAGATCAATTCGTATTTAATACTTTGATAATTAGGCCTTTAAATCTATTTCTTTAAGGTTCTCTATTCTGTTGCGTACCAAGAAGGCATCTACGGTCTCGAAATGTTCTATGACGCGTTTGTCCTTAAATTCGAATACTTTTTGGGACAGTCCTTGCAGAAAATCCCGGTCGTGGGAGACTAATATTAAGGTGCCATCAAAGGCAAGCAGGGCTTCTTTAAGTACATCCTTGGATTTTAGGTCCAAATGGTTGGTAGGCTCATCCAGTATCAGAAGATTTACCGGTTCCAAAAGCAATTTCACCATTGCAAGACGGGTTTTTTCCCCTCCCGAAAGTACACTTACCTTTTTTTCCAGGTCATCACCACTGAACATAAACCTGCCTAAAATATTTTTGATCTGTGTGCGTACGTCCCCTTCGGCTACTTCATCCACAGTCTGGAAGATAGTGAGTTCAGGATCTAACAAGGAAGCTTGATTTTGGGCAAAATAACCAACTTTTACATTGTGTCCCAAGCTGCATTTGCCCTCTACTTCAATTTCGCCTAAAATGGCCTTGATCATCGTTGATTTTCCTTCCCCGTTCCTTCCCACAAAAGAAACCTTTTCGCCACGGGAAATGGAGAGATTGGCATCTTTGAAAACCACATGGTCGCCATAACTTTTGGATAGCCCTTCAGCAGTAATCGGATAGTCGCCGGAGCGAATGGAAGGAGGGAACCTCAGTTTTAGGGCCGTGGTGTCTATTTCGTCAATTTCTATGATCTGAAGCTTTTCCAACATTCTTTCCCTGGAAGTTACCTGGTTGGTTTTGGAATAGGTACCCTTAAACCGGTCAATAAAGGCTTGATTGTCTGCAATAAACTTTTGCTGTTCCTGATAAGCTTTTATTTGGTGGCTTCGCCTGTCTTCCCTTAACTGAAGGTAGTGGGTGTAGTTGGCCTTGTAATCATAGATCCTGCCCATGGTTACTTCTATGGTTCTGTTGGTAATATTGTCTATAAAGGTCTTGTCATGGGAGATTACGACAACTGCCTTGGCTTTGTTCAACAGGAAATCCTCCAGCCAAATAACTGATTCTATATCCACGTGGTTGGTGGGCTCATCCAAAAGGATTAGGTCCGGCTTTTGCAACAATATCTTGGCAAGTTCTATTCTCATTCGCCATCCGCCACTGAATTCACTGGTAAGGCGATGAAAATCTTCGCGTTTAAACCCTAGTCCCCTAAGCGCCTTTTCTACCTCTGCCTCGTAATTTATTTCTTCAAGGGCATAGAATTTTTCACCTAGGTCCGAAACTTTTTCAATGATATTCATATAGGCGTCCGATTCATAATCGGTACGGGTTTCCAATTCCTTGTTGAGGCGTTCAATTTCATCCCGCATGCTAAAGATTTCCTTAAAGGCTTTGGAGGCTTCCTCGAAAACGGTACAACTGTCATCGGTCAATAAATGCTGGGGCAAATAGGCAATTACGGCGTCCTTGGGATAGCGAATATGACCTCGGGTGGCTTTTTGCTCCCCTGCAATTATCTTCATCATGGTAGATTTTCCAGCCCCGTTTTTGCCCATTAGGGCAATCTTATCGTTCTCATTGATAACAAAGGAAACATCACTAAACAAGGTGTCACCACTAAATTCCACCGCTATTGCATCTACAGAAATCATATTCCAAATTTAAGTCTGCAAAACTATGAAAAAGCGGGATACCGATAGCATTTTATTGGAGTATTGAACCCAATGTTTTTTGTAGTTGCGATATGGAAGCTAATGTATAAGTCGGTTTAGCGACGAAACACCTTGTTTTGTTGGTTTTTTTTGGTAAAAAAATCTAGATCGCGAATTGCATATGATTTTGTAGTGAAGCGGTATGGATTAATATTCACATATTGCCTTTTTTTTCGGGACCTTTAATAAATGAACATTTTATTTCGGATAACGATTATGTTCTAGTCCTCTTACGGAGTTTCATGAGTCGGTCCTTGTAGTAGGCCTTCAATTCGTCCAAAAAGCTCATTGGGTTTTCGTACTCCGTCAATACTTTGTAAGTATGTCTATTTTTGGCCGCCGCCAGTTCCTCCCGCAGTTTTTTTAGCTCCATTTTTAAATACGTAAGGTCGGGATCTTTTAAGGGCTCTTGTTTTTCGTGCGGCTTAATCAAGGTGTTGCCACTAAAAATATGTGCGTGATAGGCCTTTAGGGCCGCCAAATCACCAGATCGGTATATTTCTATAAGCTGGGTCGTGATCTCCGTGGCCAAGTCCAATTTATCGGTTTGCATAGAAAATTTATCGGGATGTACATATAGCATGGCCTCTCGGTACAGTTGCTTCCTTTGTTGTCGTTCCCTTGAATTCTTTTCTGGAATCGGTTTTGGTTGGTCTGAGGTCAGGATTCCGGTTTGGTCATAGTTCTTTCCGCGCTTTTTTTGTGCCAGGCGTTTATCCTTTTTTGCCTTTTTTTGTTGCTTATAGAGCAGTGAAAGTTCTTGTTCCTAAATTAATTCATCTTCGATTTTGGTACGGAGAAGGTTTTCAAAAACGGATGTTTTTTGAATTGTTTCGTTGATTTCCAATTGCAGCCTATTAATCTCCGCCTGTAGGAGTTGAATTTGGGTAGGGAGTTCACTGGGAAGGTAATTTTCACTCATGGTTCCAGGGCAATGATAATCTTAATTTTAATGGCAATTTAAACAATAAAAACTGTCCAAACGGAGTTCTTATGGTGATGCGCTTTAAAAGGAAGAAACTGATAAGGTTTTAATTGCATTCCATTGCGCGTGAATTGTTATAAATTTTATTGATTGTAAAACAATTCTGATTCAAAAAAAGAGAGATGGGAAATTTTAAAGCTATTGTCAAGTTGGGATTTGTAGTATACACCTTGCTATTGGGGTTTTCTTCCTTTGCTTCCAAAAATGTAGATCAATTAACCATTGGGGTAAATAAGACCCCCGCACTTTTTGGGGAGGAAAATTTTCTGGGAAATTGGAAGTATTCTGCAGAAAATGTGCCTTATGAGTATGCCAAGGGGATATTGTTTATATCTAAAAAAGAAGGTGTACTTACAGTTGTAGTTGCTTTACGAGGTAGGGAGAGCAAGGCACAGGACGTTAGGGTAGAAGATAATACTTTGACATTTGACCTTAATTTGGAAGGCCAAATAGTATCCGTGAGTATAAATGCGGAAGGTGATAAGATAAGTGGAAAGGCAAGTTCTCAGGACGGTGTTTTCCAATTAACAGGGGAAAGGCGTTTAGATCCTGAATAGGAATTGATTTTTAATCTTTTTAGGGCTGCTTAGAGTCCCTTAAGTCATAAAAAAAACCGAAGTTAAAAACTTCGGTTTTTTTCTTTTTAAAAATTGTTTCCCCTTAAAAGGTAATTGGTAGGGAAACTCTGGTGTTTCCCCATCCTAAAACCATATGGGTACCATTGTCTACATCTTTATAAGCAATGGAAAAGGCATCCAAAGATTCGGACGCATTGCTCACACCGGCGGGTACACGTAATACATCGGCACTTTCCTGATAGGAATAGGCCCCCCACTGGTTTAAATTTTTGTTCAGTATTATGGTCCATTCCTTATCACCTGGAATGGTAAATAGGGAATAAGTACCAGCGGCAACTGCTTTACCACCTACAGTAGCATCCTTATAAAAAATAATTTCAGCGGCCTCATTGGCTCCAGTTCTCCAAACCTTCCCTGCTGGGGCTAGTTCAGAAATTGAACGTCCTTTTAATTGTGGTCGACTATAAGTTACTCGAACCAATTTTTCCGAAACTTTATAATCAGTAGGGTAGGAGGCAATGTCCGCTGGACTCTTGTCCAATCCACTGAATTTCTGTGCCATAGCTTCAGAGCTAAAGGCCAAAGCAATAACCATAAGTGCAATCGTAAATAAATTTTTCATTTTTTTTAGTTTTAGTGATTGTCAAATTTAAGTAGTATTCCTATTAATTTGAATTAAAAGTCGGTAAATTTTGGTCACCTTACAAAATAGATGGTTGGTGTAAGTGATTTCATTTAAAATATAACAATATGTTAGTATTTATGTACTTATAGTTTTAAATTATAACTAATATTAAGTTTTATATTTTATAATG
>Ga0208032_1000212_pt1 | contig 41419 bp, 35 predicted proteins | sample MalvirAntarct_66_FD_184254 | JGI IMG/M metagenome (GOLD analysis project Ga0208032, IMG submission 184254) | Marine viral communities from the Global Malaspina Expedition - Malaspina viral metaG Antarct_66 (SPAdes) (version 2) | ecosystem: Environmental > Aquatic > Marine > Oceanic | place: West... | reverse complement strand
GGGTGATTCTCGGGAACAAGATCATCATAACTGGGTGGGAGAAGACTCAATTGCGCCTGACTATTGGTCTTCCAAACGACATTGCTTTTCATACCATTAAGATAAGAAAATCAATATTTTTTTTAAAATCCTAAACAAAAAAAAGAGACTGCCTTTTTAGACAGCCTCTTTTTGGTTATAAATTCTGAGCCCATAGGCTTATTAATGTTAAGCAGATCTATGCCAAATCAAAACGATCCAAGTTCATCACTTTGGTCCAGGCCGCAACAAAATCTTTTACAAACTTATCTCCAGAATCCTCACAGGCATAAACTTCTGCAATGGCACGTAGCTCGGAATTGGATCCAAAAATAAGATCGGCGCGGGTGCCGGTCCATTTAAGTTGGCCCGTTTTACGGCTATGTCCTTCAAAGACGTCTTGGGAATCGGAAATAGCCTTCCAAGTGGTGTCCATGTCTAGTAAATTTACAAAGAAATCGTTGGTCAAGGACTCGGGCCTCTTTGTAAAAACTCCGTGCAGGGACCCGTTGTAATTGGTGTTTAGCACACGCATTCCCCCTATAAGTACGGTCATTTCGGGAGCGGTCAATGTTAATAATTGAGCCTTGTCAACAAGCATTTCCTCTGCCGTAACTTCGTATTTGTCTTTGAGATAATTTCTGAAACCATCTGCACGTGGTTCAAGTGGCTCAAAAGATTCCACATCGGTTTGCTCCTGGCTAGCATCGGTACGTCCAGGAGAAAAAGGAACCGTTACTTTCTTCGCGGCATTTTTTGCGGCCTCTTCTATAGCAGCGTTCCCTGCCAACACAATAAGGTCTGCCAAAGAAACTTTTTTGTTTCCGGATTGTGCGGCATTGAATTCTTTTTGAATGCCCTCCAATTTGTCCAAAACTTGGGCCAATTGTTTGGGGTTGTTTACCTTCCAGTTTTTTTGTGGTGCCAGTCGTATACGTGCTCCATTGGCACCGCCACGCTTGTCAGAACCTCTAAAAGTAGAAGCGGAAGCCCAGGCGGTAGAAACCAATTGGGATATGGAAAGGCCCGTTGCCAAAATTTTGGCCTTCAGACTGGCAATATCCTTATCATTGATCAGTTCATGATCTACGGCAGGTACGGGATCTTGCCAAATCAATTCTTCCTTAGGTACTTCTGGTCCAAGATAGCGTGATACTGGCCCCATATCCCGGTGAACCAGTTTAAACCAGGCACGTGAATAGGCATCGGCAAACTCTTCTGGGTTTTCCAAAAAGTGCCTCGATATTTTTTCATAGGCCGGATCCATACGCAACGAAAGATCCGTGGTCAACATAAAAGGCGCATGCTTCACATCTGGATTATGGGCATCAGGAACCGTTCCTGCACCAGCATTGTTTTTAGGTTTCCATTGGTGGGCTCCAGCCGGACTTTTGGTCAATTCCCATTCGTAACCGAATAGATTTTTAAAAAAGGTATGGCTCCATTTGGTAGGGGTATCGGTCCAAGCGCCTTCTATACCACTGGTAATAGTATCCGCACCTACTCCGGTCCCATAGTTGTTCTTCCATCCAAGGCCTTGGGCTTCTATTCCTGCAGCCGCGGGTTCTGCTTCCACATATTTAGTAGGATCTGCGGCACCATGGGTTTTACCAAAGGTATGCCCCCCGGCAATAAGTGCCACGGTTTCGTAATCGTTCATAGCCATACGGCCAAAAGTATCGCGGATATAATGTGCGGACTCTACAGGGTCCGGATTGGCATTATGGCCTTCCGGGTTTACATAAATCAATCCCATGTGGGCAGCACCCAGAGGAGTTTCTAACTCCCCGTTTTCGGAATAACGTTCCTTGTTGCCCATCCATTCCGTTTCCGATCCCCAATATACATCTTGTTCTGACTCCCAAATATCCTCACGACCCCCTGCGAAACCAAACATTTTTAATCCCATGGACTCGTGTGCACAATTCCCGGCCAATATCAAGAGATCTGCCCAGGATAACTTCTTGCCATATTTCTTTTTTATTGGCCATAACAATAAACGGGCCTTGTCCAGGTTGGCATTGTCCGGCCAACTATTTAAGGGGGCAAAACGTTGCGATCCGGAACCGGCACCGCCACGACCGTCCTGTATACGATAGGTACCGGCACTATGCCAGGCCATACGTATAAAGAAAGGGCCATAATGTCCATAATCTGCCGGCCACCAATCCTGACTTGTAGTCATTAATTCGTAAAGATCTTTTTTTACGGCCGCCAGATCCAGTTTTTTAAATTCCTCCGCATAATCAAAATCGGGGTCCATAGGATCTACCAAGGTCGAATTTTGACGCAGAATATTTAACTTTAATTGATTCGGCCACCATTCGCGGTTGCTGGTACCCCCTCCTGCAGTCTGATGCAGTTCTCCATTTAAGAATGGGCATTGCGAGCTTGCTTCATTTACATCCCATACTTTTCCGTTTGATGATGGGCTTGAATGTGTTTTATTCTCCATTTTATATAGTTTTAATAAGTTTTCGATTAGTTCACCCTTAAATTTACAATAATTTTTTCTGATGGATTTGAAATGCTTATCAATAAAACTTATGGATATTAGGGAAAACTTATGGCTCCAATAAAGTGGCTACAATTCTAGGGTTAAATTATAAAACCGGTCATATTCGGATGTATGTTCCCTTTTACAAATACTTATAATCCAAACTTTAGGAATAGTCACTACACCGGCTCAAAGTGAAAAAGATTCTTCTGAATTTTTTGGGTCGATAAAATCGAAGATTGAGTATTACTGGGATCTAGTGGTATCATCTGTGCTTCATTTTTATACATCCAAAAACATAGTATCCATTTATCCATCGAAATAAAAGATTTTTTACCTTAGGAATTAAATCATTGTATGTATCACAACAAGCTGTGAACAATAATTCTAACTTAAAAAATATGCTGGGCAGCGATCATTTGGAAATACATGAGACGGCATTTGTAACCTCTGCCTTTCGTGCTACTGATGTAAACTTAAGTGGGGATCATTTTGCCTATTTATGGAATAATCCAAAAGCAGAAAAATGGGCCGAAGAATATTTGACCAAGGTCTCCTCCGAGGAAACATTTACCCACTGTTTGAGGAACAGATATTTCTTGGATAAAATAAAGGAGAATATCATCAAAAATGGAATTGAGGTTTTGATCAATTTTGGGGCTGGTTTCAGTATGTATCCGTTTTTGCTGGATCAAAAAATCATCCACATTGAAATTGATAAACCTGAGATAGTGGCCCACAAAAAATATAAAATAGAACAATGGCAAAATGAGGATTTACTGCCCAAGCGAAATATACAGTTTGTAGGAGTTGATTTTAGTAAGGAATTTAAGGAGGGCTTATTGGCAACCATTGATTCTGTTAAGGGCAAAAAAAAGTGCTTTATTCTTATAGAGGGGGTTTTGTTCTTTTTGGATAGGGAAGAAACGGATAGCTTGTTTCAATTATTCAACCTCATTCAGGATACTGGAGATATTATTGGAAGTGCATCGTTTCAGGATAATTTGAAACAAACTTTGGCTTTTAAAAGGTTACTTAATTTTTTTGGGGAAAAGGTATCCAAAACCAAGGCGAGCGATTATCAAACCATTCAAGATTCGTATTATCGGGAAATATCAGGGTACAGTTTGGTGGATCATCAAGATTATTTTAGCTTATCCAAAACCTATAGTCATGAAATATTACAGGACAGGGAACTAATTTTAAATGAGAATTTTTACCTCTTGCAGAAAATATAATCTTAAACAATATTATGCGCCAAAGGAATGAATTAAAATTATGTACCTTGACCTAACACCAAACCTAGACCATGACCGGACATGAAAAAACTAAAATTTCCAACTGCCCAAACCATACTAATACTAATCGCTGTATTGGTGACCATATTAACATGGTTTGTTCCGGCCGGAAAGTATGATAGTCTGGCTTACAATGCCGAAAAAAACAGTTTCACCAAAATAAGTATTGGGGAAAGTGTAGAATTACCGGCAACGCAAGGAACTTTGGAAGGGCTGGGAATAAAAATTCCAATTGAAAAATTCATCAATGGCGATATTTATAAGCCCATTGGCATTCCCAATACCTTTAAGAAAATGGAGGCTCAACCCCAAGGTTTTTCAGCCTTGGTACAATCGCCCATAAAGGGAATAATTGCTGCCGCAGATATTATATTTTTAATTCTTATTATCGGAGGTCTAATTGGAATAATGAATCTCACTGGGGCATTCAATGCCGGAATATCCTGGATGGCCAAAGTACTTAAGGGCAGAGAATACATTCTAATTATTGCCGTAACAACACTAATTGCGCTTGGAGGCACTACTTTTGGACTTGCAGAGGAAACTATGGCGTTCTATCCTATTTTAATTCCCGTATTCTTGGCGGCCAAATACGATGCCATGGTTGGTCTCAGTTGTGTGTTTCTAGGTTCCAGTATTGGCACCATGTGCTCTACAGTAAATCCGTTTGCTACCATTATTGCCTCTGATGCGGCAGGAATAAATTGGACGACAGGGCTCAATAACCGTATCATTATGCTGCTCTTGTGTACCACCATCACCATAGTTTATATTCTTAGGTACGCCAAAAAAGTAAAAGCCGATCCTTCAAAGTCGATTATTTATGATCAAAAAGAGAACATTGAACATCTTTTTGGTTTGGATTCGATGAATACCAATGTAAAATTTACCCATAGACTGCGGTTGATTACCTTGGTATTTTCATTGAGCTTCGTAATCATGATAGTCGGAGTTTCCTTTTTGGATTGGTGGTTTGTGGAAATGACGTCCACATTTCTTGTTGGGGCCATAATCATTGGTATTATTGCGAGAATTAAGGAAAGCGACTTTGTGGACGCCTTCGCCAAGGGAGCGGCCGATTTGCTCAGTGTGGCCTTTATTGTGGGTATAGCAAGGGGGGTAACCATACTGATGGAGGACGGACTTATTAGTGATACCATTTTGTTTTATGCCAGTAACATCACCGAAGACATGCACAAAGGGGTATTTGCCAACGTAATGCTTTTTATTTACGGGGGTTTATCGTTTTTTATGCCATCTTCTTCTGGTATGGCCGTATTGACCATGCCTATTTTTTCTCCTCTGGCAGATACGGTCCATATAGGCAGGGAAATAATTGTCGACACCTACCAATACGGTATGGGCTTATTCCATTTGATCAATCCCACAGGTTTAATCCTGGCAGCATTGGCCATAGTTAAAATAGGATTCAATAGGTGGTTGAGGTTTGTGATTCCCCTGATGTTGATTTTGGTCCTCGCTACGATGATTTTTTTGACTGTTTCAGTGTATACCAATTGAATGCAGAACTAATCTCTTTTTAAGAATAACCGGCAATTCTTTACAGGAATTAAGGTCAAATAACTAACTTTAGTAAATGAAAACGGGAAGGCTATGACTGCCGTTTTCAGTGACTATGTATGACAAGTGAAATTAATATATGCATATACGATCGCACCTAATAGAAGTATTGTCAAGGCCTGCTTTTGGGTAATAATTACATCAATAAAAATAAAACGGAAATGGAAAAGACAAAAATAATGGTACAAGCTACCATTTCTGAAGGAATGGATAAGGTTTGGGATTATTATACCAATCCGGAACACATCGTAAAATGGAATTTTGCTTCGGACGATTGGCACTGTCCATATGCATCCAATGACATGCAGGTAGGTGGAAAATACATGGCGCGAATGGAAGCTAAGGACGAAAGTTTTGGGTTCGATTTTGAGGCCGTTTATGATGAAGTAGAACCCAACAAACACTTTACCTATACCATGCCTGATGGGAGGCAGGTAAAGGTCACCTTTTACGAGCTAAATCATAAGACAACTGTGAAGGTAAACTTTGATGCTGAAACCGAAAACTCCTTAGAAATGCAGAAAGAAGGTTGGCAGTCCATCCTTGATAACTTTAAAAAATATACAGAATCCAATTAACTTAGGTGCAAATTGCTGCAATCGGGTACTTTGCTTAAAAGTTCAATATAACTAAAATTGGGCGCTATTGGATTATTGGATATCGCCCCAAATTTGATCCAATAAAAAGATAATTGAGTAACTTTGCCTTTGGAAAATATGAAAAACAGAACCCACATATTATTAACGCTTGTTTTTTTGCTGTTTCTTTCGACCAGTGATGTTTCGGCCTGTGGAACTTCTAAGGAGGAATCCAGATCTGAAAATATCCATTCCTGCAGCAAGGACCATAATTCTGAAGATAAGTCATGTTGCGACTCCGAAACAGACAAAGAGGATGAGGGATGTAACGGAAATTGTAGTAATAATTTGTGCCACTGTCCAGTTGTGGTAAATACTCTCCTCTATTTAAACGGATTTGAAGTAAAATTATCAAATATCAATACTGAATTGGAAAATGATTGGGCTTATATCCAGCAAATTCCAAAATTGGTTTATCTCCCCATTTGGCAACGCCCCAAAATAGGTTAACTATATCATGATAGCCATAGGTCTGTCCTATTATTTTTGGTCAGAATCTATGTGATAACCTAGAATAATTAGTTTTTATAAATCGAAAAGGGATTCCCAAATTCCTTTTTATCAAATATGAGTACGATGAAAAATTCAATAAAATTATTGATGGCAATTTCCGTATTGCTATCCTTTGTAGCGGGTAATGCGCAGAGAGAAAACTTAAAATCAGAATCTGTAAAAATTTATGGAAACTGCGCCATGTGCGAGAAAACCATTGAAAAAGCAGGTAATCTAAACAATGAAGCCAAGGTAGATTGGGACAAGGACACGAAAATGGCCATTATTTCCTTTGACAGTCTGGCGACCTCCAAAGAAGAAATTCTTAAGAGAATTGCACTGGCAGGTTATGATAGTGAACTCTTTTTTGCTCCGGAAGATACCTATGCCAATTTACCGGAATGTTGCCAATATGAAAGGGCCAAGAATGATTCCCATAATATGGAGGCGCATAAAAAGAAAAAGACTGCCGAACATTCACAGCATGGAGCCATGGCCCAGGAGTATCAAGGCAAAAATCCACTTGCAGGTGTAATTGAACACTATTTTTCGGTCAAGGATGCCTTGGTAAGCACAGATGGTTCCTTGGCTTCCAATAAGGCTGAAATACTTTTGAAATCGGCAACGGAGGTGGAAATGGATATACTTCCAATGGAGGTGCATATGACATGGATGAAGGTACTGAAAGATCTCAAGGCAGATATAGGAAATATAGCGGCCACAAAGGACGTTGGTGAACAAAGGGTTTATTTTAAGTCCTTATCAAAAAATATGTTTGAGGTAATAAAGGTTTCCAAATCGGAAACACCCGTTTATTATCAATTTTGCCCTATGGCAGATGGTGGAAAAGGTGCCAATTGGCTCAGTTTGGAGGAAGACATCAGAAACCCTTATTATGGCTCCCAGATGCTAAGTTGTGGCAAAACCATTGAAACCATAAAATAACTCGGACATGACCAATTACAAATATTGTTTGGCAGTATTTAAACTAATACTGTCCGAACATTTTGGCTATGGCCAAAATGTAGTTAGATACGATTTAACCGTAACGGACACCATTGTAAATTTCTCGGGCAAGGAAAAAAGAGCTATTGCCGTTAACGGGCAGATTCCTATGCCAACACTAACCTTTACAGAAGGGGACATTGCCGAAATTGTGGTACATAACAAGCTGAAGGAAGGGACCTCTTTGCATTGGCACGGGGTATATCTGCCCAATAAGGAGGATGGTGTACCTTTTTTGACCCAAATGCCGATTGCACCGAACACTACCCATACCTATCGTTTTCCAATTATTCAAAATGGAACACATTGGTATCACAGTCATAGTGGTTTACAGGAACAAATAGGAATGTACGGATCCTTGGTTCTAAAGAAAAAGGATACGGACCCCACCTTTAGGGAGGGTATTGATGATTTGCCAACTGTTCCTGTGATTTTGAGCGAATGGACCGATATTAAACCTGAAAATGTGCATAGAATGTTACACAATGCCAATGATTGGGGTGGAATTAAAAAAGGTACTGTTCAGAGTTATTCTGAGGCCATTAAGGCGGGGCATTTTAAAACTAAATTGGAAAACGAATGGAAACGTATGCTGGCCATGGATGTCAGTGATGTGTATTACGATAAATTTCTTATCAATGGGAAGAATGTAAGTCAGCTTTCCCAATTTAAAGCTGGGGACGAAGTACGGTTACGTATAGCGAATGGCGGGGCCTCGTCTTACTTTTGGCTCTCTTATGCAGGGGGTAAGATGACTGTTGTAGCAAATGATGGCAATGACATAGAACCTGTTGAGGTAGACAGATTGATTATAGGTGTTTCGGAAACCTATGACGTTGTGGTTAGTATTCCACAGGAAGGTACGGCCTATGAATTCTTGGCCACCCCTGAGGACCGTACCAAGTCGGCCTCGATATATTTAGGAAATGGTATCATTCAATTGAAAAGTAGAATGCCAAAACTCAAGTATTTTGAAGGAATGGAAATGATGAACGGCATGATGAATATGGACGGCTCCATGGATGATATGGGTATGGATATGTCCCTTCAACAAATGGATATGAACACGGTGATGTATCCAGAGGTTAGCGGTAGTGGTGATATGAAAAAGGACGATAATATGGACCACTCGGGTCATTCCATGAAACCAGCTCAAGATTTGGTGACCCTGAATTATGGCATGTTGAAAGCACCACACCCTACCTCCTTACCAAAAGATGCTCCCGTAAGGGAATTGCGCTTTGAACTTACAGGTAATATGAACCGTTACGTGTGGAGCATGGACAATAAAGTGCTTTCGGAAACAGATAAAATCCTGATCAAAAAGGGAGAGAATGTACGGATTACGCTTTACAACGGATCTATGATGAGGCACCCCATGCACCTGCACGGACATGATTTTAGGGTGCTGAACGGGCAAGGGGAATATGCACCCTTAAAGAACGTTTTGGATATTATGCCTATGGAAACGGACACCATAGAGTTTCTGGCAAATGCAGAAGGCGATTGGTTTTTTCACTGTCATATTCTTTATCATATGATGGCAGGAATGAACCGCGTATTTTCTTATGAGCAGCAAGCCCCCAATCCATATCTGCCCGATAAGAAATGGGCCTACAAAAAGTTGCAAAAGGAAAGTAATGAATTCCATTTTATGGCAGAAAACGATTTTGCATCCAATGGTAATGACGGGAGGGCCATGTTGCAAAATACCCGTTGGAGTATAGGCACCGAATGGCGATTGGGATATCATGATGACCACGGTTATGAAAGTGAAACCCATATTGGCAGATATATTGGAAAGAACCAATGGTTTATGCCTTTTGTTGGGTTCGATTGGCGTTATCGAAAAACAGAGGGCATAGCTGAGAAAAACATTTTTGGTCAAGGAAATACTAAGGATAATAGGGCTGTGCTAAGTATTGGGGCCGAATATACCTTACCTCTGTTGCTAACCTTGCAGGGAGAGGTGTTTACAGATGGGTATGTACGATTTCAATTGATGCGTGAGGACATTCCTATTAGCCCCAGATTGCGATGGGCCTTTATGATCAATACAGATAAGGAATATATGACGGGCTTTAAGTATATTGTAACCCGCAATCTGGGGATTTCTACCCATTATGATAGTGATATGGGATTCGGATTGGGGGCTACTTTAATTTATTGAGACCAGGAAGTGAATTGCCAAGCCTGGTTATTAAAATGATACTATGTCAAAGCCCTATTTTGAATTCCGAATGCACAATCAAGAACAAAAAATAGGGCTTTTGCTATTGAGCTGCTTAACCTTAAAGTTTCAAATAGTCATGCCGTACAAAATCTAATCAGTTGATCGTATATTTATAAAATGAACCCAATTGAAAATTTTCAGGAATTGGAAACTAACCGACTCCGCCTGAGGAGGTTGGAGGAGAACGACTGGCCTATGATTCTTTACCTGCGTTCAGATAAGGAGGTAAACAAGTATGTTAATCGTCAGTCTGCTGAAACCAAGGAAAAGGCACTCGCCTTTATAACCAAGACCAACAACGATATAAACAATAGACAGTTGTACCAATGGTGTATTTCCTTGAAGAACAGCCCGGCAATGATCGGAAATATCTGTTTGTGGAATTTTTCCCAAGATCGTAAAACGGCAGAAATGGGGTACGACCTAAGTCCTGAATTTCAAGGCCAGGGTATCATGAATGAGGCAGTGAAAGCAGTGCTCAATTTTGGCTTCATCCAACTGGGATTGGATCTAATTGAAGCCTTTACCAGTAAACGAAATGAGAGCTCCAAAAAATTACTGCTTAGAAATAATTTCAAATGGAATGGCAGCCGAAACGACCCCGATGATCCAGATAATTTTATTTATGAGATTTATAAAGAGAATTACCGGTGTAAACCTTAGCTTCAACTTATTTCATTAGCCAATAGTCCGCTCTACAATTACCTATTGGGTGTCGAAAAACTTCACGGGAGCGGCTTTAATGTTTACACTTTTATTATTCTACCTGCAAGAACTCAAAAGATTTTATATCTTACAGTATTGATCTTTAAAAAAGTATTAAAATCCATATTCCATGCAATACTCAAGAAATTCATTTTTAAAAACCCTCGGCCTTGGGGGTATATTGGCCACTAGCTCAGTTTTGACCGCTAGCCCATTTAAAGAAATTTTAGGGGAAAGTTACCTGAGTGGGGCAACGAGAAGCCTTACACTGGGGCTGGCATCCTATTCCACACGAAAATTTAGTTTGGATGAGACCTTGGAAATAGCCAACCGATTGAATCTAAAACAGATTGCTGTCAAGAGCATGCATATGCCATTGGAGAGTAGTGAAGAAGAGATAAAAGCTATAACTGCAAAATTCGAGAAGGCTGGAATAGGCCTTTATGGAGGGGGAGTCATTTATATGAAAACTGCCCAAGAAGTTGAAAATGCCTTTAGGTATGCCAAAGCTGCCAAAATGAAGGTGATTATAGGAGTGCCCAATCACGACCTACTGCCTTTGGTGGAAATGAAAGTAAAGGAGACCAATATAAAGTTGGCCATCCATAACCATGGTCCGGGAGATGAGGTGTACCCAACTCCCGAAGTGGTTTACGACAAAATTAAAGGGCTCGACACCCGTATTGGACTTTGTATGGATGTAGGTCACGTACAAAGATTGGGGTTGGATCCTGTAAAGAACATTAAAAAATATGCAGATCGTATATATGATATCCATCTTAAGGATGTGGACAAGTCGGAGGCCGATGGTAAGTCGACCGAGTTTGGAAGAGGTGTCCTGGATATCCCAGCGGTACTGAAAGCTTTGAAAGCGATTAACTATACAGGGGTAATGGCTATGGAATATGAAAAGGATTCCGAGGATGTTTTTGCTGGCCTTGCCGAATGTGTGGGTTATGTAAACGGGGCATTGGATGCCATTAAATAGATAATTCAAAAAAATGGTTGCACTGCAGAGATACTATTGGTTGTTTTTCCTTATTGTGCTCGCATGTGGGGGTACAATAAATGGCCAGCAAGCTTTTATACAGGATGTTCAGGGGAGACACCCAGTGGATTCCGATCGCATGTGGTTGTCCCATGAGCACGTTTTGGTCGATTTTATTGGGGCCGACAGCATTCAGTTCCATACTTGGGACCACGATGCCGTAATTGCGGAAGTAGTGCCTTTTTTGGAAGAAATAAAAGCCTATGAGGTAGACTATTTTGTGGATGCCACCCCGGCCTACTTGGGACGTGATGTTTTACTTCTTGAAAAAATAGCCAAGAAAACAAGAATTAAAATAGTCACCAACACTGGGCTATATGGTGCCGGCAATAACAAATACCTTCCCAATTATGTCCAAAAAATATCCGCCGAAGATTTAGCGGAAAAGTGGATTTCCGAATTTGAAAAAGGAATAGACGGTACCTCCATCAGGCCAGGTTTTATCAAGATCGGGGTAGATACGGCAGATCCGTTGGATACTCTGCAACAAAAATTGGTCAAGGCAGCCGCCATAACCAATTTAAGGACAGGCCTTACAATAGCTTCCCATACAGGAAAGGCCATAGGGCTTTGGCCACAACTGGAGATCCTTGGGGAAATGGGGGTTTCCCCGGCCCAATTTATTTGGGTACATGCCCAGGCAGAAGAGGATAATAGCAATTATCTTAAAGCGGCAACCATGGGCTGTTGGATTAGTTTGGACGGACTGGGGTGGGATGTGGAAAGACATCTGGAAAAATTAATATATGCCAAGGAACATGGCATTTTGGATCGCATTCTTTTATCACACGACGCTGGTTGGTACGATCCCCAAAAGGAACAACAAAAAATAGCCCCTTATACCAATATTTTTACAAAACTCCTTCCCAAACTTAGAGCCCATGGTTTCACGGACAAGGAAATTAAACTATTGTTGTCTGTTAACCCGGCCAAGGCTTTTGCCATAATGGGCAGTAATTGATCCTTCAAAAAAGCCGTTGGAATTTGTATAAGGTTGAATATTGTTTAATTACATTTTCTTCGTCTAACAGAAGGCTTTAGGGAAAGATCAACACCACAGTTTTCCTAGTCATCACTCATTATTTTCTCTATAAATTCTTCGGCATTTTTAACATGAAGGGCTCTTTTATCTTCTGACATTCGGTTGTAGGAATGATAAAGCATAGAGGTTCTTGGGTTTGATTTAAAAAATTCCTGATGTTCAGCTATAAAGCGCCAAAATAGGCCGTCCCAAATTTTTTGCCAATCACCTTTCGGGTAATTGCTCATTTTATTGATATAGTTGGAAGCTCCCACATATGGTTTGGTGGCAAAGGTTCCGCCATCTGAAAACTGACTCATACCATATATATTGGGAACCATTACCCAGTCATAGGCATCAATAAATAACTCCATAAACCATTTGTATACTTCATCCGGATCAAATTCGCACAACAGCATAAAATTACCCAGGATCATCAATCGTTCTATATGATGACAATAGCCTGTTTTCAATACTTGTTTAATGGTTTCGTCTATTGGCTCAATTCCTGTGCTGCCGTCATAGAAGCTCTTCGGTATTTTTCTATCAAAGCCCCAAAAATTCTTTGTTCTAGAGTAGCTTCCCTTACATTCATACATGCCTCTGATAAATTCTCTCCAGCCAATGAGTTGTCTTATAAAACCTTCGGTGGAATTGATAGGGATATTCTCTTTTTCTGCAAAAGAAAGACTTTGGGCAACAATATGATTAGGTAATATGAGACCTACGTTAAGTAGGGGAGAAAGAATGCTATGGTTTAAAAAGGACTGTTGTTTTACAATCGAATCTTCATAAATACCGAAATCAAAGAATCGGTACTCTAGAAACTGTACAAACCAATTCTCGGCTTGCTTGTGGCTTATGGGATATATGGGATCTTTTGATAAATGCCCGGGATTGTTCTTAAAGTGTTTTTCTGTATATGTTACGGATTCGGTCCAAAAAGAGGTTACCTCTGGAAAATGGATGCTCGGAGGTGTTTTTCCCTTGGGATACTTTTTACGGTTGTCCGTATCGTAGGTCCACTTTCCTCCCATGGGTTCTTGCCCATCTTCCAGCAAGATATTCAGCTTTTTCCGTTGCTGTTTGTAAAAAGTAGTTTGAAAAAATGATTTTTTATCCGCCCTGAAAAAAGTGGAAAGGTCTTCTTTGGAATTAATAAACAATGGGCTACTAAAAGCATTCAACTTATAGTTTTTGGCAATCGTCCCAATTCTCTTTTCAAGCCAATTGTCAACAGGGTCAATAATGTTGATTTCAGTTATGTTCTTACTCTTAAGTTCTAATTCGAACTGCCTAATGTCCGATAATTTGTTGTTGGATTCTATATAGTTGACCTTAATCCCTTTTTTCTCCAAAAAATGCTGATAACATTTCATGGAGGCCCTGTGGAAAGCTAGCTTCTGTTTGTGAAACATGAATTGTTTAAAGAAAAGGTACTCTTCAATTAAATAGACCTCTTCACCATTGTCAAGTAGAGGGCTTTCAGCAAAAAGCTGGTGTGGAAATATAAGGTTAATTGCTTTCTTCATTCTTTTTATTACGCCTACACCTTTCGCTGCAGTATTTTACGTTATTCCAATTTCTTTCCCACTTTTTACGCCATGTAAAAGGTCTTTTGCATATCGGGCATATTTTTATGGGCAAGTCACTTTTTTTCATTTTCAATTAGACAACTTCTTCTTTGCTTTCAACGGCAAAGGGCTTTATAATAAAATGCCCAAGGTGGTAAATGAGGCTTGAAATTTATTAGTGAAACTCAATTTTGAGAAGTCAGTAAGACACACTTAAAATTGCAAGTTGCACTAATCCCGCCTTTTTCGGCGGGATCTAGGTTCAATACCTCGACCCTTGGGTCGATTCCTATTATTGGGTTCAGGGCCTGCCTTTGTCGGTAGACAGGCTTGCCCTGAGGTTTAATACCTTTTATTTAGGTAATATGCTGCTAAGTCAGGTACTCCAAAAAATTAAAGCTGTAATACCAAGCAGACCTTTAATTTAAAGCACCGGCCATTGGTTCCTTAAAGTTATAATTCTTTTTTGCATTTTTTCCAGAATGCGAAAAAAGAAGGGAAGTAACCTGTAATGGAACTCATCCATTCCCTTGCTTCTTCCTTGCCTTGGTAATGACGGTTGGTAGGGTGTTCCTTAAATACCACAAGCTCAGGGTTCACTAGGGCTATTAATTCTGAAAATTCGCCAACAAATATTTTTATGCCTTCAATATTTTTTGTCAGTTCAATGGCAAAATCAATACATTTTTGGTTTACCGGATTTTCTTTGTAAAAAGAGGGCTCCATTAAAAAAATCCGCTGAACCTCCTGGTGCTTATACCAATAGGGATCAATATTGTAATAGTTGTAGATCAAAGTTGTTTTATTCTTGTTCAGTTTCGGGTTATTAATCTTGGGAAGTGTCATTTTAACCTCAATGGGAATGGTGTCTTTTAATATTTTCGGGATATCCAAATTTTCAAATGCACTGTATTCAACATCCAAAAAAGTATCTTTCTGAGTACTTTTAAAGAAGTTGTTGATGTTCTCTTGGTTGGCATAATACTTCTTGTTGGAAAAAGCACCTGCTACCCATTGCCAACTTAAAAAGTTACTGGCAAGATCCCCGTCCAATAAGTGACTATACATCCATTTAGCGGGTTCAAGCCAATGTGAATTGGCAATGTTGCAGCAGATAGATGCCACATACATGCGCATATGGTTATGCATATATCCCGAAGTATATAGTTGTTTTATGGCAATGTCGATTTCTTCAATGCCAGTGTCGGCATTTACAATAGCCTTTGGAATTTGATAATTTGATATGGGGGTTTGTGTGTTTTTCAAATCTTGCCTGATAGCGTCATTTTTTGCTATCCAAACTTGTTGCCAATAATCTCTCCAAGCCAACTCTTGAATCAGTTTTTCCGTTTTATACCAAGGGAGGTCCAGCGTTTTTATGTACTGATAGACCTGTCTTGTTGATATTACACCTCTGGAGATATAGGGGCTCAAGTGGGTTACCGCCCCATCTTTATGATTTCTGGTTTGGGCATACCTTACGGGGTCTAATTCCCGTAACCTGTTTTCTATTGCCTGAAGATCTGTAGGAAAGTTTATCACTGTGGTATTTCTGATTTTGGAAGATTCATGCCCTTATCTCTCTTATTTGTTGTAATCCTAATATTCTATCTCCAGTTCCTCATAGTTTACTTCGTCAATAATATTTGGTCTATTGGAATCTACTTTTGGATTGTATAGGTCCTTGCTTATAGGATAGGCATTGATGACCATATCGTCCATATCATCTTCCATAACATTACGAATTTCCTGCTCGCCGAGGTCGTTGTTCAACCATACGTCCACATCCTCATCCCTTAAGATAATGGGTCTCCTATTTTTGGTATTGTGGATTTTCTTGAAGAGGGGAGTGGCTGCCTTCGTCAAGATGGTAAAGGTGTTGTACCCATCCTTGGTCGTGGTATAGAGACCGGCCAGACTCATAAGAGCTTCATTTTTTCGTTCAAAATAAAATGGGATTTTAAACTTCTTGGGAGCTGTGTGCGGTTCATAAAATCCGTTTACGGGGATTACGCAACGTTTGGTCATGGCACTGAACCTATAGATAAAATGATCGAAGAGCTTTTCTGACTGGGCGTTTAGTCCGGCCCCGAACCTGGCCGCGTCTTTGTAGTATTTTTTAAAATCGGCCCCCATAGTGTTCTGTGGCATTATACCCCACATGGAAGGGGTAATATGGTTGCTTTTTTCTTGTGGAATAATCCATAATAAGGGGTGTGCCCATCCGTTGGCGTGGTGATAGGTAAGCTCGCCTTCAATGGGGGTTTTGCCCATTAATTTGGAAACATTGTAAAATTTCTCCACCTCCTTGGCAGAAGTGGTTACCCTAGTACCGAAACACATAATAATAGTTTTACCCTAATTTAATAATTTAACTTTTCTGGACCGACTTCAAAATCTAAAATTTGTAAATTTGGAAAATATCCATAAAATAGGATTATTTCCAATAGATGAAAAATATTGTTTACAGAAATCATGATCGATATGCCATTAAACGCCTTTTAATGGAGATCGGTGCACATCAATTAAACAAGGAATGTGAGTTGATGAAACTTCCATTTCCAAAACGCCTCGGTCTCTTTTTTATAGAAAGTTCCGATGACTGTGTGTACCTGGTGTATAAATATTATGATGGGACAAGAAAGATCATGAAATTGGACCGTTACGAACTTCCGGAGGCGGGTTGGGAACGGGTTTCTTTGGAGTAAGGTTTAGTGGACAATTAGTATTGTGGTAAGAATTTATAGATTAGACTTATGGCAAGTAACAAATTCCCCTCTTGAGAGGGGTTAGGGGTGTGTTTTTGACAGGAGCTCATTGCGTATTTCTCCGACTGCCCCCATTCTCTTGTTCATAATTCAAGGATTTTTTGGAACAAAGGATAAAGGCTCCTTCACCTAGACGGGCCTACAATGCTTTTCTGTATAGGGCTTGGGGCATATGAAGTAGTCAATATTCTTCTAGGGTATGTCCATTTATAAGTGGTTTTGACCCTAGATGAGAATATGATCCGATTTCAATTTAGTTCTACCTTGTTCCACTAAAACAACGTATGTTTACGTCCGTAAAAACCGCCATCATCTTTAAACCAAATATGACACCAATATTCCAGGGATATAAAGGAATTAATTACATTTTTCAACCTATCCTATTTTGGGTGATGCACCCACCCTGTCAATGAAAAAAAAATTTCTTTATTCAATTTTTTTATTGATAATTGCTTGTAATTCGGACAATGTTGTTCCAGAAACAAATGTAGAAGTAATTCCAACAGTGGAAGAGACTTTGCCAGAAGTTGTGGAGGAGGAAACGCCTGTGGAAGAGGTACTGGTGCCTGAGGAGGTTTTCCCGGTGGGGAGTTTGAATAGCTTTTTCTCTAACGGTCTAATCTCCGACAGATCCAATAATATAGCCAGAAAGAATCCCATACAGCTTATAGAATATGATCAGGTCAATAACAGGATCAAAACCAATTATTCATACTTGGAAAACCTATTGGTACAGGGCACCAATAATCAAAGTTGGTTTGTAACCCAAAATGCTGAAGCTTCAACCGTAGTGGAAATTGTAAGTGTTGATATAACGGAGGGTTGGATAGGCCTAGGCAACACCTATTTTGGAAGTTTAAATACCAGAATTGGTGCGACCTTGGAATTTTTTAATCCTTTTATCAACTACGAAATAATAAATGATAGGCCATTATTTAGTCCATATCCTACCGTTGCATCCCAAGAAAACCTTCATTATATACAACCTGGAGGTCTCATTGAAAAATCTGATGGTACCTTTATTCTATTGACTCCAGTAGTATTCGGGCCACATGCCAAAAGAAGTATTTATTATGCCAGTAGTACCAATTTGGAAGATTGGACCTTTCATGATGACTTAATATTGGAAACCATGACCATTCCCTTTGCCAAACCAAGCGGTAACGTATTCTCCACAGGAAATCCGTATAAGCTGGATGATGGGAGTTTACTGGTATTGCTAGGGGTTCAGCAGCCTAACAATAATTATACTTCTGCATACATGATTTTGGATGAAGATCTCAACATTTTACGGCAGCCAACCGAAATTATGATTCCGGAATGGAACGGCTTGGATCAAAACAGTTTTCCTTTGTCCATCACAAAATTTAACAATGAGTACAGGCTATTATTTCATAGAAGAAATCCTAGTTTTATTGATCGGGAAATCCATGAAATTGTAGCCACGGATTTGTTCGATGCCCTGAATTTAAATCAAAGCATTGTATCTTCCAATATTATCCACAAAGGAAATTCAAGTAGCGGCTATTTAAGGGGGAAGGCCGATGATGCCTCCTATATGGAATTTAATTCGGAACTCTATTTACTCCTTGGCGGTGAGGAGTTGGGGTCTACTTATTTAACATCGAGGAATAGGGAATACGGATTGGCAAAGTGGAATGGAGGAAGTTGGGACCATGATAGCAGAAGTCCGTTATTGGTTAACCCGGTACAATTGCACAAAAAGTATCCGGCCTATAATTGGGCTTGGGACCATATGGGAGCATTTGTTTCCCCAATTATAAAAAACAATACACTTTATGTTTTTATGGCCTTTGGTACGGATAATCCGGATTATTTTATATCGGGTATAAAGGTTTCATTAAATTAAATATCAAAATTAGCAAAGCCCTATTTGGGAGTACTGTCTTAAACTTTGAAGTTAACTTTTTTTTGTCTCTTTGGGAGAAATCTCTGGCAAAATTGTACCGTACTAATTTATAGAAATCGTAGATTTACAGCCTTAGCCTAAAATTGTAATAATTTGATTTGGTATAATTTATATAACCGGTTTAAGCGAATAAAAAGAGTAAAGGAAAAAACACGTCGCGAATTGGAAAGTCAGATTGCCGAACTTCAAAAACAAAATGAAATTCTTAAATCTGTTTTGGCCTTCCAAAGTGGGGATGATAAGGATGAAAGTGAGAAATACGCCAATACCATTCTCAATAATATGGGCGATGCCGTATTTGTAAAGGACAACGGGAGCAGGTTACTTTTGGTCAACGACGCTTTTTGCAATCTGTTCGATCTTCCTAGAACCAAAATAATAGGTAAAACACTTGCTGAAAATGTTTCGCCCGATGAGCGGGAAAGTTTCTTGCGTATAGATAAGCAGGTACTGTTGGATGGAATAGATAATATTAATGAAGAGCCTCTAACCGTAGAGGGAGGCCAAAGGAAAATTATCTCAACTAGGAAGTCGAGGTTTATAGATGAAGACGGTAAGAAGTTTTTGGTTGGGGTAATACGGGATATTACGGAACGTAAAAAGGCGGAGGAAGATTTAAGGGCGAGCGAAATTCAACTAAGGGAACTTAATGCTACAAAAGACAAGTTGTTTTCTATCATTGCCCATGACCTAAGAAGTCCTTTTAATAATATTTTGGTATTGAGCGATATCCTAAAGGCACAATTATCCAAATCAGAAGATTCAGATACCCAAGTGTATTTGGGCCTCATTCATTCTACTGCCAAAAACACCTTGGTACTACTTGAAAATTTATTGGATTGGGCAAAATCGCAGTCCGGCCAAATCAGTTTTAAAAACGAAAAAATAAGAATTTCCTCTGTTATCAATGAAATATTGGACCTCTCCAGATCCATTGCCCAGACAAAAGGTATTTCAATAAAGACAAATGCAAAGGAGGAAGTTGAAGTCAATTCCGATAAGAAAATATTGAAAACCGTTATTAGAAACCTTATTTCCAATGCTATTAAATATAGTAGACCTGGAGATGAAATAACGATTAGCACTGTTGAAGAGGAAGATCTAGTTAAGATTATTATTTCTGATTCGGGTGTGGGAATGGATGAAAAAACACTTGAGAATTTGTTCAGTATAACTAACAATACTCCATTGCCCGGTACCCTTAACGAAAAAGGTTCTGGTTTTGGACTGGTATTGTGTAAGGAATTTATTGAAAAACTAGGTGGTAAAATATGGGTTGAAAGCGAAAAAGGCAAGGGAAGCGATTTTATTTTTACAATTCCACGGAATTGATTATCTAATAAATATTCTAGGAATAACAGGAATATGGTGTAGGCTAGGTACCTTTCTTTTAATGGAAATACCACATTGATAAAGCCTATACACTTTGCTGATATTTGCAAAATGCATAGGCTTTGAATTGTGAAGATTCCTATTATGGGTCTACTCTAACCATTTGGTGGTCAGTTCCCGTTAGTTGCCAAAGACACTCTGAACTGAACATTACCAGTGGATTTCTTGCTTTTTTAATTTACATCGAATAACTGCAACCGTCAATTACCCCTTTTTTACAATTTTGGAGCCCGAGGAAAGTTTTTGATGTGCAATGTTGGCACTGCCCTTATACGATAGCACACTATTGCCACTGGCATCGATTGATATGGAATTGTTTACAGTAAGATAAGCATTGCTATTACCGGAAAGGTCAATTTTTAAGGTTTCAACGCTTAGATCGTAATCCGATAGTTCACAGTTGCCGTCAAGTTCCACTTCCATGTTTTTTACACTGCCAGAGAAATCTATCATACAGTTTCCGCTAGAAACCAGATCAAGCTTCTCTGTAGCCAAGGAACCGGTAAAGAAACCATTACCACTTAAATAGATTTTTAGGTTTTCTGTTTCCAAGGGATCTTCCAGTTCCAATTTGGCATTTCCCTTAACAGTAAAATTGTCTATACTTTTGGTAGTAATAAAGACATTTAAGGTTTCCTTTCCTTTGATCCTCCGAACCTTATCCAGTTTCACCGTTAACTTATTGCTTTCCTTGTTTACCAGGATATACTTATGAAGGTTGTCGTTGGCCTGAACCCTCAATTTCTCTTCTGTTTCCGAGAAGTTTATATAGACCTTAAAATTATCGTTTACCTCCAAAGAGGTATAAGAGGAAAATTCATAGTCTTTTGTAGTTATTTCTTCGGAAGCGGTTACAGTGTCCTTTTCACAGGACATTAATAGAATGGCAAATACAATTGCCAAGTTAAGTTTTGATGTTGTACCCATATTTTTTATTTGTTTGCTGTTAATAGTAGATAGATGAGAAAAATTGTGTAGATGACATATATACATCTTCTGTAAAATTCAATACCTAGATTTTTCATTTTTCATTTGTTTTAGAGATTTTTTAAGAGGCCGTGGCATTTTTATATTATTGTTATTGGCTTGCCGTAAAGCGCCTTAAGGCTAACCATTGACTTCTTTTTCCAAATTTCAATTGAGAAAAGAAGACATGTTTATTGGATTCTGAAGGTATTCTTCGGTAATTATCAAATGCTTTCATGACTATATTTTTTTGATTAATAATGGTAACAAAGATCGTTTGGAGTTCAATGGCCCACAATCGCATAATTATGTGGAAGTTGATTGGTTCGCCATTGCGATTGGGCCATTTATCACATCTTTGATCAGTATTCCTTTTCAACCCATACTTAAAATTTATTAGTGAAACTCAATTTGGAGAAGTCAGTAAGACGCACTTAAAATTGCAAGTTGAACTAATCCCGTCTTTTTCGGCGGGATCTAGGTTCAATACCTCGACCCTTGGGTCGATTCCTATTGTTGGGTTCAGGGCCTGCCTTTGTGGGCAGACAGGCTTGCTTTGAGGTTTAATACCTTTTATTTATGATATGTCCTATCCAATCTTCTAGGGTAGGGAAACGTTCCCAAGGGTTAGATCTTCAAAAACATTTACCATATTATAATCCGAGTTCATGGAGGTGTTACGGTTTTCAAAGGCAATTCCATAGCCATTACCATGAGCAATTTTCGAATTTTTTATGGTTAGATTGGCCCAGTAGTCTCCATCCAAGCCAATACTTGCTATTTTAGAGACTCCGGGCATTTCGGTTTTACCCGCATAGAGTACTTCCGTATGGTCCATTAGGTTTAATGCGCTGGTCGATTGAATTCGGATCCCGTTCCAAAATCCTTTGGTAGTACTGGCCCCAGTAAACACAATCTTATTATTAGCTGTGCCTTGGGCAATTAAATATCCATTGGGAAATACCCCGAACATCTTATCTTCGGCAAATTTGAAAATCGCTCCCGGAAGAATTTTTAATCCCGATTGAATGCTCAAATTACCACTTACCAAATAGCTTGCTCCAAAGTGTAGGGCCGGCCAAATAGTTTCACTCCTATCCGGATTTAACAATTGAGACCCAAAAATCTCTACCCCATCGTGTCCGTTGCCAATAAATTCCATTGCTGTGGCATTATTAAGAGTTTTTACCTGATTGGCAGCCATGGAAATGGCCGGACCTTGGTTTTCGTGGAACCTAATTTGGTCTATACGTACTAGTTCCGCCCCATTTTCAACGTATATTCCGTTGCCGCCACTGGCCACAATTTTGGAGCTAAATAGCTTTAATTTTGCCCCATGGGCCCCTGCCAATCCAATGGCGGTCTTGAACTGTAAGCCGTCCATGATTTCACTTCCGGCATTATGTATTTCTACATTGTCCAATTCGTTTTTCATGTCGGCGGACATTATGGAAATACCTTTCCAATACCCTCCGTCAACGGATTCCCTTCCAAGGAACTTTATGGGGTATTGAGAGCTTCCAAGAGCAATTATATAACCATTTTGTGTAACGTTTATTTCTGAATCCCTGTCCATGTATAATTCAAGGCCTTCCAAAATCCTAAGCCCGGAAACCACCTCTATAGTCCCTTTTACCAGATATTGCATGTTTTCTGAGCTATTGTATAGATCGCTCCAAACGGTTTCTCTGGTGGTAGAGATTCGGTCACCTATAACATCTATAATGTTCTCTGCATTATTTTGGAATTCCGATAAACTGGATAAACTCCCTAATTGCGATGCCGGTAACCGGAGGGTCTTGTTATTGTTTCTATAGACATTATAGGATTCCGTATTCCATGTTGCCCCTACTTCAATTGCTACTGAATATGCAGCGCTATACTGGATAATGGAGGAGACCAGGGTTAGATGTCCTCGTCCTTCATTGTCTAGGCCCAAGCTAGTGGCGACTTCCATTCCTTGGGCAATGGCCCCACCCGCATATTCAATGGTTACCCGGTCTAATTTGTTTAAAGGACTATTGGAGTTTATGATCAAACCTTTCCAATAACCAGGAACCTTATTCTTTCCGGTGAAGGTGGTAAAGGAACTTGCAGCGGCTGTGGTAATAATGGCGCCGGGGTTGTCTATATACATGGCCGTATTTTCCTCAAAGGCTATGACTACGTTCGGATCCATGGTTAGTAGGTCCGTAACATGAATGTCGCCGGTTACTAAATAATCTATTTTGTTGGGATCATCAAAGACATTGGCCAAGTGGCGACGCGCCGTAATATTCTCCGAGATAATTATGGTTTCCTGTACAGGTGGGGTTTCTACATCCTTTACCGCGATTGCCAAATCATCCGTATCATAAAATTCGGTATTGAAAATCTTTAGTTCCACAGAATAGTTCCCGGCCTTATCCGGAGTAAATTTTGGTTTGGCGGTGGTTTCTTCCGTCAACTCGGATAAACTGCCATCTGGTTTAGCCTTGAATCTCCATAGGTATTGAAAGGGTTTTCCGGCCTTGTCCAAAGACTTGGAACCGTTCAGAATAACCGCTTGACCGGCATAAATATCTCCTTGATTCTCGGTATATGCGTCCGCCTCCAAGGTGTTGGAAGGAATTTCTGTGTAGTCATCATCGGAACATCCAAGGAGCATTAAGAAAATAATTGAAAGAGTGATAAATTTTGTTTTCATTGAGATTGTTTTTTTTTGTTTAAAATTTTAGTAAAAAAAGTAAGCGTACTATTGAGGTTTCAACTACCCATTCTATTTTATTACTCGCGGGTTAGTTTACGGCTTTGATGGAATTGACATAGGGCCCTGCTTTAATTGTCTCCTTATTATTGGGGTCAAGTATGCGTATGCCATCTACTATAAATTGGTACTGCACAGTACCGGGTAAGCATTCCACTTCTACTTGCCAAATATTTCCTTTTTTAATCATTGGGGTATTCTGGCTCGCCCAATAATTGAAGCTACCTGTAAGGAAGACCGTTTTGGCATTTTCAAATCCTTTCAACTCAAATTTCAATCGTTGAAAGACGGGAGGATGGGTTTCCAAATCACTAAGAAAATCCTCCATCCTAAATTTCCATTCTTCGTCTTCGGTTGTGGGTATCAGCTGGCGTATTGCCATTTTATGGGCTTCGTAAAGGGCAAGGTTTGCCTTTACGGGGGTGTCTGGCAGGACACCCACACCCTCCCAATTGGTTTTGGTTATGGGATTGATTGCCTGTCCAAAAGGAATGAAACATTCAAAGTGGTCCGTAATCCTTATACTCCCTCCTGGATTGGCCCCGCCGGCAGTTTTTTCGCCAATAATAGTAGCTTTGTTTAACACTTGTAGATCATAGGCCAGCTCCTCGGCTCCCGAAAAGGTTCTTGCGCTGTTAATTATGTAAATAGGTTTGTCTAAATATCTTTTCCCCGGCACATGGGCATAGGTCCATTTTTGTTCCAGGGAGTTGTTCCACCTCCACTTGAAATCGTTCAGGTGTACCGGTTCATTAAAGAAATAACTGCTTAAAAAAGGAATGGCATCCTTTCCCATAGCCCCACGACAGTTTCTAAGATCTATAATAAGGGCATCGGTATGGCCTATATAGTTCATCATGGCGGAATAGGTATCCCCTGCATGTTCAGGACCACAAAGCATGCTGAACGCGATGAGGCCTATGTTGCCATTGAGCACTTCTAGCTTATCAATGCCATAATTTCCCCTTAAGGCAAAATTTCCCTGTTCCAGATAATGTTCTGAGGACAGTTCAAAGGGATTTAGGGAATTCTTTGGAAGTATTTGATCGGAGTAACTAACTTTTAAATGTCGGTCACCGCTTATCTCAAAAAGATCTAGGGAAAGTTTGTTTGCAAAAGTAGTTTCCTTGCTAAACGCCTTGTAGGCATTAGCGGTCAATTGAGTTTTTAAATACAAAGCTATATTGGAGGCTACTTCAGGAAAAACATAACATTTTTCCAGTTGAATGCATAGGCTATCTATTACCTGGTGTTTTTGTTCTTGGGACATTTGTGCCCGACTAAGGAAATTACATAGTAGTAGGGCAAAAATGAAAATCCAAACCTTTGATTTCATAGTCCTGAAATTGAGTTATATATTCAATTTTTTTCAGGACAAAGGAAGTGTGCTACCGCAGTTTATACAATCGCATATGTATGTGAAATTCGAGGATTTTTTTACGGTTTTTAGCGGGATATGTTATAGCAATTTATCCTTAAATGCCTTGGCAACGGCTTCGCTCTTACTATTTACATGCAGTTTTTCGTAAATTTTTTTGATGTGTGATCGGACTGTATCAATAGCTATAAAAAGTTCCGAAGCAATCATTTTATAGCTATAGCCATCTACTAGAAGTTGTAGTACCTCTGTTTCCCTTTCACTTAAGCAATAGTCCTGGTTCTTGGTCTGCGGTATAACCTGGAACATTTTTAGCACTTGGGTGGCGATGGAGGAAGTCATGGGAGCTCCGCCCAAGGTGGCATCCTGAATATATTCCAATAATTTGGCAGGAGGGGTCTTTTTTAGCAAATAACCATTGGCCCCGTTCCTTAGCGCCTCGAAAACATTTTTGTTGTCGTCAAAGACGGTAAGCATCAATACCTTGACCTCGGCGTTCACTTCCCTAATTTTTTTTAATCCTTCCAGGCCGTCGGTTCCGGGCATATTGATATCCATCAAAATGACGTCTGGCGACCATTTTTTTACCTCTTCGGCAACATTGTTACAATTCTTGTAAGACGCCAAAACGGAAAACCCATCACTACCATTGATCAACATGGTAAGCCCTTCGCGAAATTGGGGATTATCCTCATATATTACTACCCTTATCATAATTGTTGCTTTTTGTAAAGTTAGACAGGAAATCCATAGGACAAAATCACATAAATATGTTAAAATGTCCTCTAACGCACAGGAACCGTCAAACAAATTTCGGTGCCAAGATCTGGTTTACTGTCAATTTTTAGTTTTCCTCCCATTTTGGAAGCCCTTTTAACCATATTGTCCAGACCATTCCCGTTGTCGACCTTTTCAAGTTCAAACCCTATTCCGTTATCCATGATCTGCATTTGGAGCCATTTGTCCCTATAGGTTATTTGCACTTCTGCCCGCTTGGCATGGGAGTATTTGGCAATGTTATTGATAGCTTCCTTGAAAATAAGAAAGAGATCGCGCCGGGCTTCCATATCCGGTTTTAAATCGTTTATTTTATCCTCTACCTGAAATTCGAACTCTATGTTCTTGGCTTCCAGGATACCGGTAGCATATTCCCTCATTCTGGCAATAACCCTGTGCATGTTATCGTTGTCAGGTTTAATGCTCCAAACAATATCATCCATGGCCTCCATCATTCTTTGGCTGTTGTCCGTAATCTTGGAAAGGTAGTTGCTACTGGTTACGGTATCACTGTTCATTTTGCTTTTGGCCATGGAACTCAGAATGTTGATAGTGCTCAAGGTAGAGCCCATATCATCATGCAGGTCCCTGGCCACTTTGTTCCTCAAGTTTTCAACGGCCAAGATGCGGTTTACCTTAAGTCTGTAGATTAAATAAGCTATGCCTGTTCCAGTAATGAGGACCAAGGCAATAAACCACCAGCTACGATAGAAGGGAGGGCGTATCCTAAAATCGATACTGGTAATTTCGTCCGGTTCCAATCCCTGGAGGTTCATGCATTTTACTTCAAAAGTATACTTTCCGGAAGGCATAGTGGTGTAGGTGGCGGCCATATCCCTTTCGGCTTTGACCCAGTCTTTGTTTACTCCGGGAATGCGATAGTAATACTGTAATTTTCTTTGTTGTGAAAAGCTCAGGGCGGAAAAATAAAAAGTAAACGAGTTTTGATAATGATTGAATACAATTTCTTTTTGGGCCATGATCGAATCCAGTGGCATATAGGTATTGAAGAGCTTAAAATCCGTAATATTTACCTTGGGAGGTTTTTGCTTATAATTTAGTTTTTCGGGCGAAAAGCCAAAAACTACATCCTCGCCGCCAAACCATATCTCCCCGTTTTGCATCATCCATTTTGCACTATATGTCTTTTCCGCATAGATTACGCCATGAAGGTTGCTATAGGAACTTATTATGTTCTTTTCATAATTATAACTGCTAAGGCCATTGCTGGTTATCATCCATGCTATTCCTTCCCTATCCATCATTAATTGCAAAACCCTTGAACCATAGAGCCCTTCGTAAGAAGTAATTTTTTTTACTTCGGCCGTTTTGATGTTTAGAATGTTCAAGGCCTCGGCACCCACAAAAAAAATACTGTCGTTATATTGCTGGATATCAGAAATGGTATTGTCCGTTATCCCATAACTATCATTGAACTCTGTGTTAAAATGAAAAAGGATTTCGTTGGTGTCCACATCAAGTACGTATACTCCTTGCTTGTGGGTTCCTACCCATAATCGGCCCTGTAGATCTAAATAGAGCCTGTAAATGATAGTATTGAAATTGTGTAGTTCTTCAAAATAGTTATCGGCAATGGGATCGTTCTTTTTCCATTTAACCAAACGCCCGCCCTGTGTGCCAAACCAAAGATTTCCGTTGTGATCCTCCTCTACCTGCCGTACCGTAGATTTTTTAAATATTGGAGGGTTTAGCCAATGTAATGCCTTTTTCGTATTGGCATCAAAAACAGCCAGTCTGCCCCCCTGACAGGCAGACCAAATATGTCCCGATTCACTGTGTTGTTGAAGGTCCCAAATGGATGAATATAATTTGAAGGATTCGGTTCCCAGACCAGTATAGGGGTTACCTTCCATTTTGTTGAATTGCTGATCATAAAATAGGATGCCCTTGCCCCATGTTCCAATCCAATTTTCCTTGGCCTTGGTTTCCAGTATGGCATTTACAGGGGAGTCCAAGCCAAGACCATCTATAACTACAAGGCTATATATGTCCTTTTGATCGGGATTCATAACAAAAAGTCCATTTTCCGTACTCAACCAAATATTGCCTTCCCTGTCTTCAAAGAGATGTCTTGCCTGATTGCATTTTATATCGAACTCCAAAGGGTTGCCTTTGAAATGTTGATAAAAACCTTGAAGGTCCTTATCATAGCTCAACAGGGAATTTTCTCCCCCTATCCATATCTGTCCGCTACTGGTTTCCAAAATTTGCCTTAGAACGGTATATTTTTTTGTCCCCTTTTGGCTTATTATGGTATCGGTCAGATACTGATTTTTTTTCGGGTCGAAATGGAGGAGAACTGGGTGTTCCCGATGTGGATTGTAATCCCAATAGGTTAGCCACCAAGTGCCGTTTTTGTCCTTAATAAAATCTCCCGAATTGGTAATGGCTATGTTGTTCAGTAAAGGTATATTCTCAGGATTGTTGAGCCGGTGAAAGACCTCGTCACTAGAACTTCGGTATACCGCCAGTCCCTGTTCACTGCAGATCCAATATTCTCCGTTCTGCTTATCTTCATATAGGGAACCAACGCCCCAACCTCTAGGGATTTTTATAGGTAAATTGGACTCTACAAAAGCATTGGTTTTGGCATCGTACCATAAAAGACCATATTGGGAGGCGCAGAGAAATACCTGCTTTTTACTATCTATAAACAGCTTGAATTCTGACCTTGGAGGAATGCTGCCGTAACTTCTTATAGGTACTGGGGTATAATGAAAATCTACTGTGTTGAATTTCCCCACCTGGCCTCCTTGCAATAACCAAAGATTGCCATTACCGGCATCCAAAATTTGGTCCACCCCCATGCTAGGTGGCAGCTGGTAATTTTCGGGACCTACAAAGGAAATGAATTTTCTCCCATCAAAGCGTTGTATACCTACCTCGGTGCCTACCCAAAGAAAACCAGTGGAGTCTTGCCAGACACATTTTACTTTATTGGTATTCAAACCATCCGCGGTTGAAAATCTGTTAAAGACGTAGGAATTCTGTCCAAATAAATAGGCTTGGAAACATAGCAAACAACAAAGAATCCTTATGCTCATGCAGCCAGGTGGTTTATAATAAAATTACGCAAAGATTGGACATCCAAAATATAAAAAATCCGAAATTTTATGTTACCGCGGAAGTCCAGATCCTGTGCCGGTGAATCCAAGTACCTATTAAAGTATAATTGTAATCCAAAGCTCTATTAACAGGTCTATCAGAATTTGAAATAATGTTATCATGATTGTTTTTGTTTAATTGATTTTTATTGATTGATGAATAAACCCCTTTTACATTTGATTCGGGTGCCATTTACATTGAGAATTAGGTTTAGTTCCATTTGCTTAAAATTCCCATGGATAATAACAGTACAAATATAATTCTGGTCGGTCATCTTGGAAATAGCATAAATATGTGAAAAAATCCACCTTTAGGGCAGAAAGGAAATTATACATACTGAGTGGGCTAGAGAAGTTGGAGGTCGTAATCCAGGAGTTGTATTAAAAATCACATTCTTGTGTGATTGTTGGGTAATCCAGATCGTTAGATCTTTGTAGACAGCTGATAATTCTAATAAATACCAAAGCTAAACTTGGAAGTAAAGTCGCCCATAAGCCCTAAGTATAGGAAAGGCCAATTAAAATTTTAAAACTATGAAATCAAAAACGTCGTTACAGTTAGTGTTTAATATGGCACTATTTATAAGTACCGTGATTGTCGGAGCCCAAAATGCCTATAACCCTATGGAATTAAAGGAAGATTTTCAACTTTTCAGGACGGCATTGGAGGAGGCACATCCTGGAATTTACCGCTATGAAACCAAATCATCAATGGATGGAAGTTTTGAGGCAATTGAAAAGCAGCTTCATCAGCCACTTAATCAACAGGAGTTTTATAAAATACTGAACCCGGTATTGGCTAAAATTGGATGTGGGCATACCAAATTAATACCTTCGGAGGATAATGGTTTTATGTATTATTACAATACGGAAACTCTATTTCCATTGAAACTTTTTCTGGACAAGAACAAGGCCTATGTACGTTATAGTTATGATACTGATAATAAATTGGAACCTGGCACCGAAATAACTTCTATCAATGGCATGGATATGGAGGAGATTATTCAAGGCTTGTTGAACAATCTGTTTTCTGATGGACATAATCAAACCTTCAAGTACTACGAGCTTAACAGGTATTTTAATGCCCTGTTCTCCAATTTCTATTTGGATGAGGGCAAGTCCCACAACGAATTTAACATCACCTATAAGCATCATGGGAGGAAGGGCAGTAGGGCGTTACCTTCGGTTTCCTATCAAAAAGTATTGGAGCATGATGCCGCAGAGCAAAACAGCACACCTTATCAATTGGAGTTCAAGAACGCGAAGACGGCCCTAATGACCATACGTACCTTCTGGCCAGACGGGGAGAAATATAATTTTGAGGCTTTTTTAAAAGAATCCTTTGCGGAGATCAACGATAAAAATATTGAAAATTTGATTTTGGATCTGAGGGGAAACGAAGGGGGAAAAGATGCCTTTGGGTCACTACTGTTGTCCTATTTGGTAAATGCCGATTTTAGGTATTATGACAAATTGGTAGTAGCCACCAATGAAAAATTTTCATTTGTAGACCATGCCCAATTACCGGAAGGTTATGATGAGTTAAGGGCTTTAATCACCCAAACCGAGGATGGGGAGTTTCGTTGGGAGCACAACGGAAACCTAACAGTACAAACACCACAGGAACATCCATTTAAGGGGCAAACATATGTATTGATAGACGGAGCTTGTTTCTCTGTTACTTCCGAGTTCTGTGCAGTGGCAAACCATCTGGATAGGGTTAGCTTTATAGGGGAGGAAACAGGTGGCGGATATTACGGGAATAATAGTGGTGCCTTTGTTATAGTTACGCTCCCAAACTCCAAAATGAAACTGGGGATTCCGTTGATGGCCTATTATACCGCGGTTAAAGATTATGAATTTACAGATAGAGGTATTATGCCCGATCATCCTATTAGGAATACCATTAAGGAAGTGTTGACGCCCGGTGATGAGGTGTTGGATTGGACCTTGGGAAGGATAAACAAAAAGTAGGTTTGGTAATGATCGAAGCTTGAAGATACTTTCCTTTGAAAGGATTTTCACCTTATTTATATATTTACAATTATGGAAAAAAGAAATTTGGTTTTTATAGGGGCCAGTTTGGATGGTTATATAGCCGATAGAAATGGCGGATTAAATTGGCTTACCGCAATTCCCAATCCCGAGCAATCGGATATGGGGTATACTGAATTTATGGCCCAGGTGGATGCCCTTGTAATGGGCCGTAAAACTTTTGAAACAGTCTGTGGTTTTGAAGGGGATTGGCCTTATGCCAAGCCGATTTTTATAGTGAGCAGGACCTTGGATACAATAGCTGAGGAATATAGGGATAAAGCCGAATTGGTCAAAGGAAGCTTAGTGCAAATCTTGGAGAAAATACATAACAAGGGATACCATAGGCTATACATTGACGGAGGGGTTACCATTCAAAATTTTTTAAAGGAAGATCTTATTGATGAAATAACAATTACAACCATCCCCATAGTATTGGGAGGTGGAAGTGCTTTGTTTTCGGTACTTCCCAAAGAATTGGAATTTACTTTGGTAGCCTCAAAAGTCTTTTTGGATCAGTTAGTGCAGAATCATTACATCCGAAAAGGGTAGGGTTGTATTTGCGCCCTTGCCTCGTAAATGTATTAGAGAACAATAGTGAATTTTATGGAAGTTGGATCTGCATGGCTAGCTTACCTTATTGAAATTTAGAACAAAAATTGAAAATTATTATACAATGAAATACTTCGTCTTAATACTATTGATGGGGTCCTTGGCCATATTTAGGGCTCAAATCCCAGGCGACTGTAATGATCTTTTAATGGATTATTCGGATTTTGTGGAGACGGACAGTACTATATGGCAAATAGAACTAAAGGATGCTGCTACCATAGCAACCCTGATGTATTATGGGGCCAGTCATTCCAAGGACATATTCCACCCTCAATTTCAAGAAATAGTGGATAAATGGAATTCGGATAAATTTGATATTGCTCTATTTGAAGGGCCCAATAGGGGAATTCTGTCAACTAAGGAAGAGACGATTGCAAACTTGGGGGAATCTGGCTATGTTCGGTATTTGGCCAATGAAAAAAATATTCCGGTGTCCACCCTTGAACCAAGTCCAATATCTGAAATAGAATACCTGTCCACTTTATTTCCTATAGACCAGATTAAACTTTTCTTTTTATTGCGTGAAGCGCAACGGGTCAGGGAAACATTGGGAATGGACAAGGACCAGATCATTGATTATATGGAAAAATTGTTGGTCAAGGCAAATGCCATTCCCCAATTGGAAAATACGATAACGACGATTAGTGGCTTGGAAAAGGCTTACATTAAGTATTGGGGTGATAAGGGAGAATGGTGGCAGGCACCTTCGGCTTGGTTTACACCCTCTGGAAATTCGTTGGAAACAGGAGGGATTTTTACGAATGAAATAAATAAATTTTCAAGTGAGTTCCGTAACCTACATATGGTACAATTAATTAGTAGCCTTTTAAGTGAAGGTAAAAAAATATTCGCGGTGGTTGGTAGAAATCACGTTCCCATGCAAGCAGATGCCTTGGCTTGCGAATGGGGAAAGTTGATTAGTATATCCAATGATGGTAATTGAACTCCAATTTTATATTTAATTGGATGATATATACAAGCTAGATGCGTGGAGTTTTCTCAATAATCTTGGTTTGGTTTCAAACTTCATGAAGACGATTCTTATCTACATCATTTTTTAGCTATATGGTTTACAATGCATTTCCTATCTTAGGACCATAATTTCAATTAATGTATGTGGCTGTCCTAATCTAGCCTTTCTAAAAAACTGTCAATGCGTTTGAATTTTTTTATTGTCCTAATAATTGGTACTCTCCTCAGTATCCAAATATGTAACTCCCAAGAAGAAATACTTTATAAGAGGGTGGATACTACCCAGTTGTTTTTGGAAGTACATTATCCCCCTAATATGGAATCCTCCAGGTCATACCCGGCCATGGTTTTCTTTTTTGGCGGCGGTTGGGTAGGGGGCAATAGATCCCAATTCCTGCATCAGGCACAATATTTTGCCAAAAGGGGGGTGGTATGTTTTTTGGCAGACTATCGTACCTCAAAAGTAAATGGAACAACTCCGTTCGAATCTGTTAAAGATGCTAAGTCGGCCATAAGGTTTATCAGAAAAAATGCGACCAAATATAATATAGATGGTACCAGGCTTATTGCTTCAGGTGGCTCTGCCGGGGGACACTTAGCGGCCGCAACGGCTTTGGTTGAAGGCTACAATGACCCAGCTGATGATATGTCCATAGATTGTATCCCGAACGCCCTGGTACTTTTTAACCCTGTTGTAGATAATGGTCCAGGAGGTTATGGTTATGAAAGAATTGGGGAGGCTTACAAAGACTTTTCGCCTCTTCACAATATTAAAAAAGATGCTCCTTCCACGATTCTTTTCCTTGGAACCAAGGACCACTTGATTCCCGTAGTGACCGCCGAATATTATAAATTGGTAATGGAAAAAGTGGAGAGTAGGTGCGACCTTAAATTATATGATGGCAAGGGCCATGGTTTTTTCAATTATAAGGATTTTGAATCCTACAAAAGTACTGTTGCAGCAGCGGATCAATTTTTGGTGTCGTTGGGATATTTAAAGACCGAACCAATAGTGAATATCGAGTAATTAAATGTTGCTGTTGGAAAACGAAAAAGAATTTTGATCAATAGGCAATGACTAAAGAGAATTTATGAATTGGATTTTTCTAATTATAGCCGGACTATTTGAAGTGGCTTTTGCAGCCTGTTTGGGCAAGGCGAAAGAATCAACTGGAATGGAGACTTCCTATTGGTACATTGGTTTTTTGTTGTGTTTGGCGATAAGTATGTTATTGTTGGTCAAGGCTACACAAGAATTGCCCATAGGGACAGCTTATGCCGTATGGACAGGGATTGGTGCGGTTGGCACCGTACTGGTGGGGATTCTAGTATTTAAAGAACCTGCCACCTTTTGGAGGATGTTCTTTATTACCACTTTAATTGGTTCCATTATTGGACTGAAATTTGTATCCAACTAATTCTAGCCGTACTCCTTTACAAGAACTAGGTATATGTTTGGAGAAATTATTTTATTAATTTTTAAATGAGTCCAGCGAATCGACTTCTCGTAATCAAATGGGTACACACCCTGATCTGGCTATTTTTTGTAGCCGTGATTTTGTATATTTTGTATTCAGGAATTTTTGATGATGTCGATAAATATACCTGGGTAGGTATAGGCTTAATTATAGGGGAGGGTATTGTTCTTTTGATTTTTAAAATGTTTTGTCCCCTTACGGTCATGGCAAGGAAATATTCGGATTCGGACAAGGATAATTTTGACATTTTTCTTCCCAATTGGTTGGCTAAATATAATAAGTTGATTTTTACCACCCTATATGTTATCGGGCTGATTATAGTATTGGTACGAACTGTATTTTTAGACCATTTTCTTTAAGGGCTTGGATAGTTGCATTGGTTATCTTGGAATAAGATTTTAAAAGATAAAAATCCCCTTTTAGAAAAATACAACACATCCTTAGGATTGATAAAAACAGGGAGCGAATATCTAAACATACAAATGGAACACAAATGATGAATACCAAATTTTTAACAATATGTATCTTCTTCTTAATCGGGTCTCATTTCCATGGTAAGGCACAAAATTCTTATGAAATCCCCCAAGATGTTAAGCGAATACTTTTTCTGGGGAACAGTATAACCTATTCCGGGCAGTACGTGTCTTATATAGATACCTATTTTACCTTGAAATACCCGGATCGGGATTTTGAAATTATTAATGTAGGCTTGCCCAGTGAAACGGTTTCAGGTCTTTCGGAACCAGGGCATGCAGACGGTAAATTTCCGCGTCCAGATCTTCATGAGCGCTTAGAGCGCGTCCTTTTGCATACAAAACCGGATTTGGTATTTTCCTGTTATGGAATGAATGATGGTATTTATTTGCCTTTTGATGAAGGGCGTTTCCAAAAGTATAAGGAAGGAATAAATTGTTTGAATGGGGAAGTTATAAAAAATAGTACGCCAATAATTCATATTACCCCTCCTATTTATGATGGGCGTAAGGGAGAAGCCTACGCCAATGTCTTGGATATTTATTCAGATTGGATTATAAGTAAAAGATATACAGATGGCTGGAAAGTTATTGATATTCATTGGCCAATGAAAAAATACTTGGAATATAAACGACTTTCCGATGACGACTTTTTTTTAGCTAAGGACGGAGTGCACCCCAATGATACGGGTCATTGGATAATGGCCAAGCAATTGCTTCTGTACCTTGGGGAAGTGGATGTATCCAAAGCTAACGGCATTGATGAAGTGGTTTCACAATTTAATCATGGTGCAGAAATATGGAAACTTGTAGAGGAAAGTCAGAAAATAATGAAAGATGCCTGGCTCACTTCCATAGGTCACCAAAGGCCTGGTATGAACGCGGGACTTACTCTTGAAGAAGCTCTGGACAAGACGGATATGCTGCAGAAAGAGATACGTAATTTACAGAAGAAGTAAAGAAGATAATCAACCCATATAATGAACATACTCTATCTACATGGACTTAACGGCAGCCTTAGCGACGAAAAAAGAACAATTCTTGAAAAGTACTGTACCGTTTATTCCCCGGCTATCGACTACGAATCTGACGTTAACAGCATCGAAAATTTAAGAAGGCAATTTGTAGATGGGAAAATAGATGTTGTAATGGGTAGCAGTATGGGTGGTTTTGCAGGGTATTATTTGTCCATTGCATTCAAAAAACCGGCCCTATTGTTCAATCCGGCCCTGGATACGCGTTCCGTTTTTCAAAATATTCCGGATTACAGCAGTTCAGATCGATCCTTTAAGCGTCTGGTCCTAGGGGCAATGGATGAGGTTGTTGATCCAAAGGACACCCTGAAATTTATAGGGGAAAGAATTGCCGAAAATACGGATTACCATATTTCCCTTAGACAGGACCTGGCACATAGGATTCCATTGGACATATTCGAATATGAAGTTCGTTCCTTTTTTAATCATCTATGAGCGTAACGGTCTACCAAGGACAAAGATCCAATTTGTATATGGTAAACGTTAAATACAAGAAAAGCCATTCAGTTGGCTTATACTTTTCTAATTTTATCCAAAATTCAGATAATTAGTGTACGCCATAGTTGAAACAGAAACCACAGGATTGAGGGGAGAGGACAACAGGATTACGGAAATCTGCATCCTGGTTCACGATGGAGAAAGTGTGGTGAAGGAATTCTCATCCTTGATAAATCCGGAAGTATCCATTAAGTACAGGGTATCCCGGCGTAATGGGATTAGTAATGATAAGGTGAACAACGCACCTAAATTCTATGAATTGGCAAAGGAAATTGTAGAACTCACCCAGGACTGCATTTTTATTTCACATCATGTCAATTTTAACTTTAACGGTATAAAAAATGAATTGGCATCTCTTGGGGGTGAATATAAACGCAAGAAGATATCTACACTAAGATTGTCCCGAAAACTAATTCCCGGGCAACAAAGCTATAGTCTGGGGGCTATGTGCAATCATTTGGGCATTAATGCAGGTCATGTACAAACCGCAAAGGACAAGGCGGAGGCCACGGTTGGCTTGCTGGAAAAACTTTGGGCAATGGACACGGACGGGGTCTTTAATTTCATGCTGGGGCCAAAATCGGGGCAGGCAGGCGTACCTCCTCAATGGCCTAGATCTGTAGTGACCTCCTTGCCCAACGTTACTGGAGTGTATTATTTTAAAAATGCCCAGGGAAAAATCATTTATGTAGGCAAGGCCAAGGATATTAAACAACGGGTGTTGAGCCATCTCTACAGCAAGGCGCATAAGGAAATGCGACTGTGTTTTGAAACTGCCCATATAGATTATACCCATACGGGAAGTGAGTTGGTGGCTCTATTGTTGGAATCCGATGAAATAAAAAAACACCTACCAAAATTCAATCGCGCTCAAAAACGAATCGGATATCGATATGGGATAGGCGCAAGGATGGATAAAAACGGAATTACAAATCTGTTTTATGATCGATTGGGAAACATAAAATCGCCTTTGGCCTGTTTTTACAACCAAGGGGAATGTAAGGCCTTTTTGGAGGAACTGTGCGAGACCTATGGACTTTGTCCGCGGTTTTGCAGTCTACAGCATATTTCAGGGGCCTGTTTTCATTTTCATATAAAAAAATGCCATGGTATTTGTCGCGATTTGGAAACTGTGGAAGCCTACAATAAACGCGTTGAAAATGCCTTGATGCCTACAGCCGATGATAATAATACTTACATAATCAAGACAGCTGGAAGAAAGGCGAATGAAAAATCGGTAATAGTTGTAGAAAATGGAGTGTACAAGGGTTATGGATATATTCCCGGGAAAAAAGTATTTGGGTCCTTTACGGAATATAATAAATACATTATTCCTATGGTGGATAACAATGATGTTCAAAAAATTCTTAGACGCTATTTAAGGAGATGGGGAGGGAAATCTATTTTAATAAATAACCCGGATGAAGTAGCAATCCATAGTGAAGTTCCAAAGCTTCACCTAATATCTTATAAGCTTGAAGGTTAATAGCTATTGGCTCAAGAAGCCCAATCTAAGTTTTTAGGAACGGAGGATCAATATAAATTTAAGGTATATATTCCCTTCGGGTTTTACTCCTATTAATTTCCCAATCTATTTGTTCATAACATCCCTTTCCATTTTTTAATTGATTACCTTTCTTGTGATAACCAATAAATTAATCAATGAAGGCCATTTATTTGGTGAAATATGGCAAGTCTAATACTGCATTTGAAATTCGGGAAGTCGATACCCCAGAAGTATCGGATGATCAGGTGCTTATTAAGGTGGAAGCTTTCGGAATCAACTTTGCCGATGTCATGGCCAGGTTGGGACTTTATAAAGGGGCTCCACCATTACCTGCTTTGTTGGGATATGAGGTTGTTGGGCATGTTGAAAAATTTGGGAGCAATGTTCAGAATATAAAAGTGGGAGACCGTGTTAGCGCTATGACCCACTTTGGAGGGTATGCGGAATATGCCGTGGCCCAAAAGGAAGTAGCTTGCGTAATACCAGAATCCATGTCTGCGGGAACAGCCGTGGCCTTGGCTACACAATACACTACGGCTTATTTTTTATCCCATAATATGGCCAATATTCAAGAAGGGGATAAGGTACTTGTGCATGCTGCGGCCGGTGGTGTAGGAACCGCCTTGGTGCAAATGGCACTGCACAAAAAATGTCTTGTTTTTGGAACCTGCAGTTCTTCGGATAAAATAGATTACTTAAGGAAAAATGGGGTACATCATCCCATTAACTATTTGGAAAAGGATTTTGTATCCGAAATTAGGACGATACTGGGAACAGGAGGATTGGATATAATTTTTGACCCTGTTGGCGGTCTTTCTGTACGGAAGGGGTATAAACTGCTAGGAGCTGGAGGAAGATTGGTAAGCTACGGGGTTTCTTCTATGAACAGGACAAAATCGATTTTAGGAAAAATAAGAGTTTTGGCCCAATTTGGAATTTATCACCCACTTCAATTTTTGAGCAATTCCAGGGGGATGATCGGGGTAAATATGCTTAAAATTGGGGAGGATAATCCAGAGAAGGTGGCCATGGCCATGAAGGCCGTTATCGCTCTTGCCCAAAATGGTATTATCAAACCCTTTGTAGGTGGAGAGTTTAAAGTTGCTCAAATGGCCGAGGCACATGAGTATTTGGAATCGCGAAAATCCATGGGTAAAATAGTGGTAAAATGGTAAAGTGGAAAGACCTAAAGGCATGAATAATCACTCTCTAAAAGATAAGGTTGCCTTAGTCAGTGGATCTAGTATGGGCATAGGAAAGGCCATAGCTATTGAGTTGGCCCAAAGAGGTGCAAAAGTGGTTATGAACGGTCGGGAAAAGGATAGACTTGAAAATAGTCGCGAGGAATTGTCCTCAATGGGCTATGATGTAAAAGCTTTTATGGCAGACGTACGTCTTCCGGATCAATGTGCCAACCTAATTGATGAAACTATTCTTAGCTATGGACAGTTGGATATCTTGGTCAACAATGCAGGAATTAGTAGTAGGGGTTCCTTGGAGGAAATGGCCACTTCCAATTTTATTATGCTTATGGAAACCAATTTTAATGGCTCCGCCTATCTTAGCAAATATGCCCTTGATCATTTAAAAAAGACCCGCGGACATGTGGTTTTTATTAATAGTGCGGGTGGTTTCCGGGGAATGCCCTATAATTCTGCCTATACAGCATCAAAATTGGCCCAGGCGGCCTTGGTAGATGCTTTACGGATAGAGTGGTATGACTATGGAATCCATGTGGGTATTGCCCATGTTGGCTTTACTGTTAATGATCCCGAAAAAAGAATTCTGGACGTAGATGGTTCATGGATCTATTTGCCGCAAAGAACAAATGTAAACTTGGCATCTCCACAATCCGTTGCCAAAAGCGTTTGTGATATGATCGCCAAAAGAAAAAAGAGAATCACGTTAACACGATTAGGGATTCTGGCCAATTTAATAATTCGCTATTTTCCCATACTTACTGAATGGATAGTATGGACAAATAGGGAAAAGATCAAGGAAGAATTTACTTTAATAGGGGGTGAAAAAGCGTATGAAAACACCTCGCCCTCCATCTTTCCCAAGAAAGATTAGACCTGTAATGGCCTCAAAGACCCCCCTGTCAAATTAATCCTAAAAAATATGAAAAGATCATCCGTTCCCAGAGTATCTGGGAATGAATGTAATAAATGTATCACAGTCGTCTAATCCAATCCTATTTGGCTTCCAATGGCTGAGGTGTGGCTAGTATGGCCGCGGGCACTACATTGTCAATTGGTTTAATTGTTTTTAAATAGGCAAAAATAGCCTTAAGTTCCTCATCAGGGAAATTCCGATATTCGGTCCACGGCATGGGTGGTAGCAAAGGTCTTGTATTTTCCATTCCCTTAAATTTCCCTTCTTTTATGGCCTTTAAGAATTGAGCTTCGGACCAGTTGCCGATTCCGGTTTCATCCGGTGTGAGATTAGCAGCAAATGAGGTTCCCCAAGGTCCTACGGCGGCAGTAAGTCCCATACTGAAAAGTACATAAGATTTTGCAGTTTCCTTATCGTAAGGGGGTAGGTTCTCTTGGGAAGGATGCCCTGAGAGTCTTCTATCTGGATCAACCTCCGGACCTCTGTCGGTCATGATTTTGGGGGAATGACAATCATTACATCCAACGGATGCAACTAATTGCTGACCTCTTGTAACCTTATCGACTATATTATTGGGTTCTGCTTTTGCCACAACGGCTTTGGCGATTTCTTTTTGCTTGGGGGAATTACAGGAAATACATAATATTCCCAACATACTAAATACTAGATAGCACTTTTTCATATTTTTTGATTTAAATTATATTGAACGAATTATTTGTAGATATTTTTCAATCTACTTCTGTGCAGACGTACTTCCCTTGATTAAGGAGGTATGTTAGAGCCAACTACCCATTTGTTGGAAGGTAATGTTGGTTAGGTCCAATTATAGGAGAATAAAAAACTGTGTACGGTTAACCGGCCTGTAGTTTACTGGAAAATAAAATCAATAGCTAAAAAAAAGAGAGGGGAAATACATCTGTCCAATTTAAAAATTGGACATAAAACACGGGCTAAAATTGCCTGCTTTGGCTTAAGTGAATAATCTAAGATTAATAAATATTCCAATATAAAATTGAAATAATTTTGGCTTCATGGAAGTATTGTAAATAACGTGAGTTCGACTTAAGAAATGGGTGTTTTATATTGCAGGAAAAGCAGAAAATTGGTATATTTAAGTTATTGACATTCAAATATTTAACCAATTATCTGCTTATGATTTCTACCGATAAAATTACGGAAATTTTTTGTCTTATCGACGATTTTTGCATAGAATTGGACCAAGTTCTTGACAGGAACGGGATCGATGATGGCTCAGGAATAAAAAGACGCAACAGGGCCCCTAAAATGTCCCAGAGCGAAGTGATCACCATTATGGTACTGTTCCACCAAAAGGGATACCGTTGCCTCAAGCACTTTTATCTCGACCATGTCTGTAAGCATATGCGGGAGGATTTTCCCGACACTGTATCGTACAACCGTTTTGTGGAGCTGCAGCAAAAGGCCGTGGTCCCTATGGTACTGTTCCTTCAAATGTGCTGTTTGGGCCAATGTTCGGGAATATCCT
>Ga0208032_1000211_pt1 | contig 41587 bp, 40 predicted proteins | sample MalvirAntarct_66_FD_184254 | JGI IMG/M metagenome (GOLD analysis project Ga0208032, IMG submission 184254) | Marine viral communities from the Global Malaspina Expedition - Malaspina viral metaG Antarct_66 (SPAdes) (version 2) | ecosystem: Environmental > Aquatic > Marine > Oceanic | place: West... | reverse complement strand
GCCGGTACCGAAGAAGATCAACAGAGCGGTGCCGAGAAACTCGGCGATGCATTGCCCCCGAAGCGTCGGGGTGGACGGGTTACTCATGCACTGAACCTCTTTGTAGGGCTGTTGTTTTTATGATCCGAATACTGCGCGGGGTTCGGAAATGTTCGGAATCGAAAACTTAAAGTCAAAATCTCGTGCTGTCAAAGTAAAAAGCTGAACATTTCAGCGGAAAACTGACAAAAGCACGCCGAACCTGTCATGAGTGGCAGGATTCTGGCGGGTGAAGGTCTTGGCGGCGCCCTGGCCGATTAGAGCGCGCGCTGGCCGCTGGCGCCTCGCAGCCAATGCATCGCGCGGTCTTCGATGCCGTCGCCTCGCAACGAACTAGGGGGCTGGCGTTGACGCCGGTTGGAGGGGTTAGCTGATCAGTGGCTCCTCGACCTGCGCAGCGCCACGGTCGGTTTTTTGCGGCATGGCTTCGAAGCTGTCCGCCTGGGCCATGCTCCAGATTCTGGCGAAGAACTCGCTGTCGATCTTTTTCGCCAGCAGCGCACCGGGCTGAACGAAATAGTAGAGCTGCGAGAACAGCTTGATTTCGGTCGTGCTGATTCGCCGGATCAGGTGGTGCGGGCCCAGTTCACCCGGGTGTGAGAGGCCGGCCGCTGCCAGCAGTTCGGCCAGGGCGTGCACGGTGTTGCGGTGAAAACTGAACACCCGTTCAGCCTTGTCGGGTACGACAAGCGCGCGTTGGCGCAGCGGGTCCTGGGTGGCGACACCGGTGGGGCACCGATTGGTGTGGCAGTGCTGTGACTGGATGCAGCCAATCGCGAACATGAACCCGCGGGCAGAGTTGACCCAGTCGGCGCCCATCGCCAGGACGCTGGTGATGTCGAAAGCGCTGACGATCTTGCCGCTAGCACCGATGCGGATGTGCTCGCGCAGGTTGCAGCCGACCAGCACGTTATGCACGAACAACAGGCTTTCGCGCAGCGGCATACCGATATGGTTGGTGAACTCCACCGGCGCCGCGCCCGTACCGCCTTCTTTGCCGTCAACCACGATGAAATCCGGATAGATACCGCTCTGTAGCATCGCCTTGACGATACCGACGAACTCCCATGGATGACCGATGCACAGCTTGAAACCGACTGGCTTGCCACCGGACAGCTCGCGCAGGCGGGAGATGAAATCCATCAGCTCCAAGGGAGTGCCGAAGGCGCTATGGCTCGCGGGGGAGATGCAATCAATGCCTTCCGGCACGCCGCGAGTGGAGGCGATTTCAGCATTGACCTTGCGCCCTGGCAGGATGCCGCCATGCCCGGGTTTAGCGCCTTGGCTAATAAACTTATGTACTATAAGTTTGTTGATCCAGGAGCAACCCGATGGGCCGCAAGCGTACCAAGCATGATGTTCAAGAAGTCATCAATGACGAGAAGGCTATCCGGCCCTTAGACCTCAGAGAGGACAGTGGCTTTTATCCGCTCTCCACCGTTTGGCGTTGGAGGCCACAGGCAGGGAAGGAGCAGGGCGAGCTGGTCTCTCTCACCATTGATGCCCAGAGCGCGAAGATGAAAGAGCTCACGAAGCTTAAAGCCAATCCTGGCCGATTGTTCTATTCCGAGTTCATCGGCGAATTCCCTTGGGCGGTGAAAGCTCTGGCTCAAGGATTGAAAACTATCTGTTTGGAGAGCCGCTGTTCACAAGCTGAGGCATCCTATAAACGGAACGCAGTGGGTATGTTTCTCGATTTCTGTCGAAGGAAAAACATTAAGCTCGATAATTCCCAAAATCTAAACTTTCATCTCATCTGTGAGTGGCGGGCTGATCTTCGTTCGGTTGAGATGGGTAGCCGATATAAGTCTGCGATGTTCCGACGATGCTGCGTAGTCATTGAACGCATCATGGGCTCCGAGTTGATGCCCAGCACCTTTTCGATGCCTATCTACACATCTGATGCTCCGGCACCCCTTGCACCCTATAGTGATGTAGTGATGTATCAACTGATCGGTGCGGTCACGAGTGACATTGAATTACTGATGAACAACGCCAGGGAATTCTCTGAGATCCTAGAACACCCAGAACGCCATGCTCTCGAAAAGCTTCAAGATGAATATTCCCGTCAGGTTGTAGAAGCCTATTGCGAGAATCTTTCATTCCGTAATGGTGAGGTTAAAGTTAACACGTTTCACGAAATTTGGGAGCAGTTAAGTGTCCAACGAGCTAACTCGCAAGATGCAGCGGCAACCGTTTTTGAAGCAGCGTTTCCCTATGTATGCCCAGCACCACGATCAGCCTTTACAGAGCACCTCAGAAGGCTAGCGGAAAGAGAGGTTCCAAGTAAGGAGTCATTGTTCCCATTCCTTGTATTCTTCCTGATTTTCTCAGGAAAGAACTTAGAAGTCGTCATGGCTTGGAAGCGCAGGTACAAGATCAAGGGGTACAGCACCTCACCCCTTGATTGGAAAGATCCGTTTGATTCTAGAAAATGCAGGCTTCGAGGGTACAAGGGGCGAGGTAAAGGACGCACAACGATCGAAATCGATGACACGTATGTCCCCATCTCAGATGAGGGAATTTACCCGGTACTTGAGTTTTTCCTGTGGTACACGGAACCGCTCTCACAGCGTGTTGATACCAAGTCTACAGATTCGATGTGGCTGTATTTTCGCAAAGATAGATTCTTCGACTACGGCGTTGATGGCATCTTCTCAGCAGATACCAAAAAATTCCTGGTGCGTCATGAGATCTGGGATATGGGCACCGATCAACACGGGAATCCTACCAAAGAGCGGATTCTTACACTCGACTCTCGTCGCTTCCGCAAGGTTCATGCGACCAGGGAGCTACTGAAGGCGATTGGAGAGGCCGGGAATTTCCAAGAACTCCATGCCGCGCTCTCAAACGCCTTAAACCATAAGACATTTGACACCACGCTGAGCCGTTACCTCGCGCTCGGGGCAGCTCGGACAATCACCGATATTGCGACATTTACCCTCCAGCAGAAATATTTGGAGGAGGCGCGTAAATTCCGTGGGGAGATGGTGAGAAAAGGGAAGGCTGCAGCTCCCCATGACGTCCCAGGTTTCTATGCCTCATGCGCTGATCCGAAAGATCCCGACTATGAGGGCGCACTTGTGGACTCTGAATCCAGCTGCCATGAGTACGACATGTGTCTTGGGTGCCGTCAGAGCAGGGTGTTTGAACAGCACCTTCCGAGGATTGCCACCCGTATTCTTCAGTATGAGTCGCTGCGACCGACGTTGGCCGACGAGCGTTGGGAGATCGAGTATGGGCGCAAGCACGCTCGGGCTCATGACCTGCTCTCGAACTGGTCAGATCAAGACGTCGTATCCAAAGCTTGGGCAGATGCGAAACGCGGTGCCATTTTTCTGCCAGCTGTGATCGTGCGGGGGTAAGCACATGGCTCAGAAAGTTGGAACGCCAGCTCAAAACATTAAATCATCGAATCCGAAGACCGTTGATTACTGGGATATCCTTGACTTTGTCATCAGCAAATGGGGTGATAGCCCAGTCAGCCAGGCAAGCACATTCAAGGATACTTACTGGGATTTTCGAAAGGAAGGACATGAGTATTTTATCAACATTGAGGCTGTCATTGGTTCATCAAGTCGAACACACTTTCCAATAATCGTATTGTTCAAAATGATTGCGTTTTTTCTTCTCGGTCGATTTTCAATCAAGGAGCGCAGTCCTCGCACTGTTTACAATATTATGACCGCATCCAAAGATTTTGCTCTTTGGCTGATCGGGAAAGGCTTTTTGGTGGCCCAGCATGATGGGGGATATTTCAAGCTGCCTAGAGATATTCAGCAAGAAGAATTTGCTGAGTTCTTCAGTTCGGTTAACGCATCAAGGCGGCATGAAAACACCAAGTGGGATAAGGTTCGGTTGCTCTCTGAATGGTGGCGGATTTCCCAAGATGAGGGCATGCTGCCTTCGTTTTTGAGGCTTGCAAGTGATCCATTCGATGGCAAGCGACTGTTCGATTTCAAGGACTATGATGTTGACAAAGAACTCTCTGCGCCAGAGGAAGTTTCAGGGTGGCAGGCTATCCCCCTTGAGTATGCATTTCCATTAGCAACCGCTGCCATGGACTATATTGAGAAATACTCTGAGCCCCTAATTAAATTTCACCAAATTATCTATGAAGAGATTGCCCAGCATAAACCGGTCTCTATTGTCACACGAGGGCGTGTGAACAAGGTATGCGCCGAATTGGGTATGGACGTCGATGATTTAGGTCGCGGACTACCCTTCAAGTTTGAGTTCGTTCGATATGATTCTATTTCTGATCCAAAAAAATACACGTATAGGCTTGAACGTAAAGAAGCTGAACGATGCATTTCGCATATCAAACGAGCAGCGATCACAATAATCCTGTTCACGACAGGCTTGCGAAGCTGGGAGATGCGAAATCTGAGGGTCGGCTGCTGTGTTCCCGATCTGATGATGGGTATCGAGGGCTTCTACCGAATGACGGTAACCGTTCGCAAGACCAGCAGGGAGTATCAACAGGGACAGGTTATTTCAGTTCCCGTACCTGAAGCTACTTATCTTGCTGTCAAAGTTCTAGAAAAGCTCGGCACACTGAAACGGCGTGAGGACTATCTGCTTGCGCCCCTGCAGTCGAACGAGAAAAGCGACCACGTCAGTGGCCAGTTGACGACTATGAGCTTGAGAAACTACGTCAAAGGGTTCGCCCGCGATGTCGGCGTGGCCTATGAGCCGCACCCGCATCAATTTCGCAAGACAATTGCGGGATGGTTTGTGATGAACAGCCCCGTGTTAGGGCCGCTGCTGGTTATGCGTCTGTTCTCCCATAAGTCGATGAACATGACAGAGATGTACTTGAGGAACAACCCGCTGATTGTCGAGGCTCGGCAGGAAATCTTGGTTGAGCAGTCTCTCAAAATAGTCGGCGACATCGGGAGATCAGCACAAAACGGGAAGTTGGCAGGCGCTGTGGGTGAGCGGATGAAAGACGGGATCCAGGAGGATCCGTTGTTTGAGGGCATCACCGGCGACAGTCTCGGGGCAACGATGGAAGAATACCTGCGTGAGCGGGCCCTTCATGGCTCGATGCATTTTTTGCTGACCCCGTTAGCCGTTTGTGTTTTTGATCCCAATGATGAGACTGAAAAGCCTTGTGTCAAACTAATTCCAACGCTGGAGCTCAGCGACGCAACGGCAAATCAGCATCATCCTGGTGGCTTGCCGTTTGTCAGCAAGTGCGTGGGTGCGAAGTGTGATCACTGCCTCGTAACCCAGAGCGAATCCCAGGCGCTGGAGCAGTCCCTGGGATTCTATAAATCACTCATAGACGGCGCCTTCGATGAGGACTATGCCCAGAACCTTCACATCATGGCGTCTGCGCGTGAGTTTGTTGATTTGTACACTCCAATTGTGCAGTCGCTTAGATGATGAACAATAGAGATCGTCTGGCGGAGGCACGAGCTGCCTTCGAACAGCTAAAAGCCGAGTTCCAATCGACTGGTCGTAAGGTGAATATCTCCGCCGTTGCGGAGCGGGCAAAAATTGATAGGAAGTACCTATATGGCAAACTCAACACCCCCGATAAGGGATTAATTCAACGGTGGGTGGAGTTGGGTGAGGAGATCACCTCCTTTCGGAAGGCACAAAAAGACCCCAGCCAAGATACGGGGGAGGTGCCTGTCGCAACAAAGCTGCACAATGCGTTGGTGGAAAATTACAGCCTTTTGGAGAATGTCCGCGATCTTGAGCATATCAGGGAGCGCCTTCAGCTACTGTTGACCGCGAGTCAACGCAAGGTAGACGAGCTGGAGTCACGCACGCGCATGCTTGAGTCTAACGCTCTGCGGCAGGAGGGAGTTGCTCCCGTGGTCGTCAATATGAAAACCAGGCCCCAACTGATAAGTCCGGATGCTGAGCGCCACGGTAGTGACCAGCTCTCGCTGAAGAAAGCTTGGGTGGAAGCGCTGAATCAGCTTCGCAGCGCGTTGGCCCGGCCTGTTGAAAAGACGCTCTTTGTTACCGTTGGAGCGCCTGGCAGCGGGAAGTCGACCTGGGGCATGAATTTCATCGGGAGCAAGGGATACTCCATCGTGTTCGACGCCTGCAATCTGACCCAGAGTGACAGGTATGAATTGCTGGATATCGCCCGCCAGCATCAGAAGACCAAAGTGGTAGCCGTTGTCTTTTACGCCGATTTGACTACGTTGGAATCCAGAAATACAGCTCGGGAAGATGCACGAAAGGTACCCGTCTCAAAATTGCGCGCCATGTATAGATCCATAGAGTATCCCACGCTGGCTGATAGTATTGAGCGCTTCGACGAAATCATGATGTTGCGCAGCTGAGCGAGAACGGTAATGTACATTGAGTCTGTGACCCATAAAGATGGCACGCCCATTCCTCACCTTAACGGGGCATTGCACTTTCCCCTAGCCCAATATCTTGTTCATTTGCGCAAAACACATATGGGACGGGGAGGTAGGCGAGAGCCTACGACCATAATTAATAATTTCAAACATCTTAAGATCTGGTTCGATTGCTGTGCGGATATGGGCGTGAGGTTCGATGAAGCCTCCTATGAAGTACATATGTTGGCTTTCAAGACGGCGCTGAAAGATAGTGGTGTGCAGCCTCAGTCGATAAACGCATATTATCGGTCGTGGCGGTCTTTCTATGAGTGGTGCGAAGAAAAGTTCATAGTTTGCGTAATTGAATTTCCGCCAAAGGTTAAATTGCAGCCTAAATATCAATCTAGCAAGTCGATTGTAGCTGCGCATAAACCTAGGGATCATGTAGGTAAAACCGACTTTGGCCTTGAGTCGGAGGTTAGTATTCTAGACTACAAAGATGTTGTCTTGAGTAATGGGGAATACCTACAGCTATCCGCGGCGCTATCCGCTATTGATCCCGTCTATGATTCTATCGGTTATATGATGGTGACGACGGGTTTACGAATTGGCGGTGTTGTCCAACTGCCCTTGGGGAGCGATGCCAGAAACCCTGGTTGGCTTCGCTATCCAGAGCTCAAGGCTAAAGGCGTGCCGTTTCAGCGGCTAACGTATGTCCCCAAGGGGAAGAAGCGCTTGTTAAAATGTGCGGTGCTCACGAACGCCCTGAAGCGCCTGCACTTCGAATACATAACGGGGAGTCGTAAGGAACGTCTCAAGCTGTTCTCTACCCGCTACCCTGGTGAGACTGCGCCTCTCTGGCTGACCGCGAACGGCAAGCGTGTTGAGTTTCATGATATCTGGAACGCATTCAGGGCTGCGTCTGAGACGCTGGGCCGAAAGATTACCCCCCATCATCTGCGTCATACTTACGCGACTTTTGTTGTTTATCACTACTTCAAAGCCCATGGCCTCAAACCGAATCTTGCGTACGCCCACGACATCCACGAGGCCATGAGAATTCAGCTCGGCCATTCGGATCTCGAAGTCACTAAGCGATACATTCGGACTGTCATTGGCACTGAGGCTGACGCCTGGCTTCCTCTTCTCACGCCGCATGTGAGTCAGGTCGTACAGGAAAACATGCCTGCGCATGTTCTGGCATCCGTCGTGAAGTTTTTTGAATCCTCTCCAGACCAGGATGCTTAGTCCCTCTTGGGCACCGTTGAGACCTGAGGCCGCTGCCGACAGCGAGCAGACCAGCACCTAGATTCTGCAAAAAGACTGACCTTGGCAGGATGTTTAGGACGAGCAAACCCGTATACCCAGGCCAGTCCACGCTTGAGACGGGCAAACTCCTAATCTCGCGCACCGCCTGTTCGAGGAAAGACCTTTCTAGACCCGGCTGCACCTTTCGCACCCAGCGGGTAAGCAGGTTTGGCGCAACGCCAATCTCACCGGCTACCTGCCGGCAGCTTGTTCCGGAGCGACGAACCAGCTCGATGGCTTCCCGCTTGGGCTCGGGACTGTATCTATTGCGCTTTATGAACACTCCTTTGGCTCAATATGGGCTTCTCGAAAGTGTCCGTGTTATCGGGCTAGAAACCAAGTTCGAACATGTCATTATCGGATTACCGTTCTACATCGTGCCTCGAAGCGCTACTGGGATTTAATGCCGAACTGAACATCCGCTGATGATGCGCCGTTATTCGCCGTAGGTGTTCCGTATCTAGCTCATCATTCGTTAAGAATTCTTCAAGACGCCCTAGCGAGTAGACCTGGGCGGCCGACGGGTAGTGCCTGAGCAAATGATTCGCATGGCTACGGATATCCTGAGGCAGCTCAGAGTCAAGGACGAGCTGTCGCAAGAATTCCTCACATTTGATTACTGCACGGGTTCTTTCGTGAGGAAGTGTCATAATTTTGCTTCTCCTGTTTCAAGCGTGGAATTTATGCGTCGGGTAGCTTCGTGCTCTTCAGCACTATTCGTACGGCGCTTCGCTGGTGAGCATATCGACGCTAGTCGTCAATGCATGCAAGGCGGGGCCAAGTGGAAACCGGCTCGCGGAGCTTCATGAACTGTTTGAGTGACTGCCAGCCGCCATGACGCTCAAGCGTCGCGATTAGCTTCCATTGAGTGTACGCAAGACCCAAAAGGGCCCTCGCTGCTCCGCTTGAAGAATGTCCGAGGTTCTTACTCGATGCCCGATTTGGAAACGACCTGATGCCTCTGCTTTGACATGTCGATGCATAACGCCGAACCCGCAGCACGAAACTACCATCGCATCGGTGAGGTAAGCAGTCGCCGGCTCACGAAAAGAATACTTGAACGCCTCAGCAAGGCGGGCTTCACGGTCATCAAAGGTTGTGCCCATCGTGGTCTTCGTCATGACTTAATTTTCAGCACAAGGCTGCTATCAAACCCAGTATCTTCTCCGGGATAGCCCCTTGGGTTGCATACGACTCGTGTACCCGCAATCTCGTAGTCGACCGCCGTGTGAGAATGCCCGTGAACCCACAGATTGACCTGTTCGACTCCCATCAGGTCGTCCCAACGATTGGCATACGCCGCATCTAGATGGCTACCTGCATGGGGATTGCCCTGGAGCGACCGCAGGGTAGGTGCGTGATGAGTGATCACCACTGTGTGCCCATCAAACGTTTGAGCAAACTTGGCGCGCAACCAATCGCGTGTTTTTACGGACTGTTCAACCAGGTCTGCTGGCCGAATTCGGCGATAGTCCTCTGTGCGAATCTGTCGAAAATCATTCATTCCATTTTGGGCACTTAGGGATGCCAAAGGCGCGTTACCGGTTGCTGCGAACTCTGTCCACATCGTAGCGCCGAGAAACCGTACGCCACCAATGATGACTTCGTCTCGATCTAGTACTCGCACCCGCTCATCTTGATCCATTCGCATCTTTTCCAGGGTGCGGCTCAAGTGTCCACCGTAGTACTCATGGTTCCCCGGAACATATAGAACTGGGCCGGTGAAAGCCTGTTTGGCCCAGGCCACACCACGCGTTTTGACATCGATGTCACCGGCCAAAATGACCACATCAACATCTATCAGCTGCGGGATGTACGGACTGAATTCATTGTGTAAATCGGACAGCAAGTGAATACGCACGGTCACAACCATGTCCTTGAAAACGATTTGAGCGTCGCCCCAAGAAATCATTGGGGTCGGCTCGATTAAACAGCAGATCACCTTTTGGGCACTCATCAAACAGGGCGTGGATACGTCTACGCTCACGAAGATGGGCTAACGTCCTTAAGAAGCAGGGATTACATAGATACACCTGATAAAGCCGGCCATCTTGCTGCGAGCCGCACCCCCGAAGCTCCTGCAAGTTGCCGTCCTGGTGGCTATAGGCTGGCACACGCGTAGCCGCTCCACACGCTGCGCAGTTAATCTTAGAATCCGTCTGACCTGGCTCATTTATCACAATCATTCCTCATTTAGCGTGTATCAGGCGGCACTGGTAAGTCTCGTCATTACACGGCTGTGTATGCGAAATTCGGCCTAAAGTCCGCTTTGCTCCGCAGCGAGGGTTAAGAGATCAACGCGACTGTGCTTAGATCCGCATGCTTGCGTTCGCCGGGGCCAAGCAGCATGTAAACGGTGTTGCGGGTCTGAAAGAGACATTCTTCGGCAAAGGTCAACAGTGGCGTGCTTCTCGCCCAATCGCCTCTATTAAACCTGCCAAGACTGTCATAAACGACTTCGTGGGCATAAAGCATCACGGGTTGTCGTTGCGTTCTGATCAGTTCTTCGCGGATAGCGTCTGGAACATCGAGATCGATCCAGATCCAGTGCCGAACAAGGCAGTAGGGCAGCCCAGAAAATCTTTCGTGAATCAGCTCAATTGCCTCTTCATCGGTCTTCTCGTAGCCGACCATAGGTGTGCCAGGGCCATGCAGCAGAGCGGATATAGCGTTGAGCTGATCCATAAAAGCGTTGTCCCCTAAATGTTATGTATGTGTCTCACAGTTAATGATTAGCTTCGACATGCTGTTACTTAGCTAAAAGCAGCGATGCTTAGTGGTCTGGCCTTAAGCGTATGGTTAGGGGAGGACGCGGGACTAGCTATGGTTCTAGGCTCGCTCATCCCCTGATTTCCGTATTTCGTCTGCAGTTCGTTTATAAAGCATCCTTCGCGCGCGGAGCTTTTTGATTGCTGACTGGCTTAGGGAGGGGTAGAAGTAGACTTGGCTGTAAATCGTTGTATAAATCTGCACTGTCTCGCCGCGTGCCGTCTCGGCTAACTCTAACTGAGAAAGGGGTTCCATCAGCCACCGTCCCTGTCTGTTGATAGTTGATGGAGTCATAGCTTGCAGGTCTACAACTTTTACCCCTTTCTGTTGCTGGCTCAAAATTTGCTCGACTAGTATATGGTCGTCGGGCATGAACGATTTTTCTCGAGCATTACCTTTGTCGCCGTATTGAATCGTTAGATAGAACCAGGGCGTTGCAGCGTCGCGCTCGACCATTTTCCAGTAATAGTGGTCACTACTAAAAACGCGCATCAGCCCCATCTCCATTGTTTCTTTTGTCTTGAACATTGTTCAGCCAGGTAGCGTTGGCCTGAGTGATTGAGAGTCTTCTGCCAGACCTTAATCGCTAAAGCAGGTGAATGTTGGCAAGCAGGTTGCTGTACCCGAACGGACAGATAGCAGTCGACTACTCGAAGAACATGCCTTGAAAAGCAATTCCCTATTCTCAAATGTGGCGCTTGGTTTTGGGGCTGCGGTACTCCGCTGCATGCTCAATCTAGCGCTGCAAAGCTAAGGCCTTAAGTGGTCGGGCACTCGGCGCCCACTCAGGGCACAAGGCAACGAATGAAGAGCGCCGATGTACTATTTATCTATATATTGACAACCACGCAGGCGCTAGCCACATGTGTATCGTATACGATCAAGACGTGGCTGGTCAAATATGGCTTTATCCTCGCTTTTACGGCGACTTCAGTGACTGGCAGCCAACACATAAGTCTTGACACGTATAGCGTGACGCTGGGAACGGTAATTAGGGACTTGCGCTTGAGAGCCGGCCTCTCTGGTGACGCATTCTCTAGCGCTCTGAGCCGAGCGAACCTCTACAGGCTGGAAAGCGGCCAGGCGCAGATTAGGCTCAGCACGTTTGTTCAGTTGTGCGACGTGCTCGGCCTCTCGCCGCATAATGTTCTACTAATAGTGGAGGCGCGTGTTGCTGGCAAATCCGTAGCGGAGTATTCCAGCACAAGCACAGCAGAGCTCTGCGCCGCGAGCCAGTCGGGGCGGTTGGAGCCGATGACTGTCCAGGAGGTTGGAAAGGGCGTGAAGGGCTTACAAGCCGATCAGACGCGCAAGGCGGTGCAAGACGCGCAGACGGTGGGGGACAGCAAGGCAGATGTTGCGCGCAAACTTGGATTATCAAGCCGAACTGTTGACCGGTATTGGCCAAAAAAGCCTTGATTGCGCACTGTTGCCAGCCCGACAACCCGATACCTTATTGGTTGTGGGTTTGACTCCAAACTGTCAGCTTGAGCGCTGATAGCAAAGCTAGCCGTGTGTCTTCACGCCTACCATGCACGAAGGGCGAGGTAGGTTCGCTTTAGATCGCTTCTCGATCACCTATTGAATGTGTTGACCATATTTGGCGGCCGCAGCCGGATGCGCAGCTCCACCAGCGATGAATCGATGAGCATAGCTTTTCCAAAGCGTGCCTCAGGGTTGGGGCAAGCTGTCGCTAGGCCTACCGCTGCGCATAGCAGCGGTATAGACCCATCCACTCGTTTATAGATATCAAAATCAAAGTTTTTAAAGCTTGCTATTTTGCATTCCATTGACTATCGATAAAGGAGGGTCGACAGGGGTGGACGGATATGGCTTACGCTGCGTTAGTTCCAATCGGACTTGTGCTTTTGTTCATCACAGGTTGTCAGTTATTAGCGCCGCCCCTTGAGTTGCAAGATCCGCCGTCGGGTGCGGAAGAATCGGAACTCACTCGTAGTCCAAAAGAAATCGTAGTTTTTTTTGACGGCACCGCTAACGATCCGGCCTCTCAGACAAACGTATGGAAACTATTTAACTTTGTTCGAGAAAGCGGTCAAGCCACAACATTTTACGTTGAAGGAGTCGGAGCCAAACAAAAGGTGATTGGTATGGCTTCCGCGTGGGGAATTGACACGCGTGTGCGCGCGGCTTACTCATTTTTATTAGATCGCTACCGTCCAGGCGATAAGGTATACCTTTTCGGTTTTAGCCGAGGAGCCTATTCGGCACGCATTTTAGCTTCTATGCTCTATCACGCAGGATTGCCCAGTTTATCTGGGCGAAAAGAACTAGTAGAACCGGAGGAACTATCAATCATTGTCTATGACGCTTTCAAGTGCAGCACATGGTCGAGCTATGGTGATTGTGCTGCTATAAAAAGCGCCGAGAGAACTAAAATGATAAGAGACGCTTTGCTGGTTCATGGCTTCGAGGAGGCCAAGCCTGTTCCAATCCAGTTTCTTGGTTTATGGGACACAGTCGAAGCTTTAGGTTGGCCAGATTTGGACGAAAATGTTGATGTGCCCAATCCCCGATATGGCGATCAGTTATGCAATGTGCGAAGCGCTGCACACGCGCTATCTCTTGATGACAACAGAGCACGAATTTTCACACCGATATTACTGACTCGCAGGCATTTGTTGACAGACTGTAGCCGAAGCCCTGACAAGCAACAGCTCGCGAAAAACTGGATGAAAATACTCAATGAAAAAGTTGAGGAAGTCTATTTTGCCGGTGCGCATTCAGACGTCGGTGGAGGCTATAGTGATGCCATCGATAAGCTTAGCGGTGTATCGTTGTCGTGGATGATGGATATGGCCGTCAGAGCTGGGCTACCGATTGATCACACTGATTTAGCTAACCAAAAATATAAACAGGATCCCACCGCATGTACTCACGATGCAGAGGTCGATTTTCCGTATAACCTATTGTACAAGCGAAGGTACCGTAACGTCTTCCGATACGCGAACGACAAAGTTAGAGAAAATAAAGAAACCAAGGAAATTTCCAGCTCGCCGAAAGTTAAATTTCATGCTTGCCTTATCAAGCACATAGAGGTTCGGCCTCGCGGGGGCGCCGAGTATGCTGGTAGCGACCCGCTGGCGCAGGATGTTCTTCAGCAGACACTAACGTGGACGAATTTCGACAACTGTTTTGAGTCAGCCAACGGTAAGTATAAATGGCGTGGAAGAGAATCCTGCACCATCGAAGTTGTTGGGAGTTGTCAGGTTATAAAGTCCGATTTAGAAGACTGCACCGCAACTCCTTGAGCCGCGCGAACGTCATGACGCATAGGCAAGGCACTACCAGCGTCCTAAGGGTTTGGGTACAAAAGGATCCCTTAAGGTGCTTCGCACGAAATATTTCACGCTTCTCTGCAACTGAAAGAGCCATATCTACTCCTAGTGGAGTATCGATGAGTCAAGCAAATCATTTCCTCATCCGACGGGGGCATGATTAAAATTTCATTTTTTAGGTCTTCGTATATCACCAGCGGAGAGTGGTCATTGCGCTCCATGCTTAGGGCTGAATCGCCGGTCGCATATGATTCGAATCGTGCCGATGGGCGCCATACCGACTATCGGCAGTTGCCTGCTTTCCGGTAACCGCCGGCCATAGCTTTTGCTTCAGTAACGAACGGTACTTGGTTCTTTGGGGATACCTTGTCGTAGCTAGGACAGCCCTGGGGCAGGTGGTAAATCTTACTGTTACGGTTGCCGATGATCACGCCTGCATCGGTTTTCTTAGAAGGCGCTGCTGCCGCACGAGCAGGAATCGCGCTAACGAGCCCCTCGCGGGACGGTTTGTGCCCAACACTCCAAGAACGATCACCGGTGATGAACGGATTCGGGTGGCCCATGACCTTCGCGGTACGGTTGTTCCACTCCTTTTCCCAAGTGGTTACGGGATACTGTCGATTCCATGCCATTAGCAGCTGCTGCTGTTGGCGTGACATGGAAAGCCCATACCGGTCGTACATGTAAAACGTCGCCCGTGCCACGATGCCTTTAGCCTCGTTTCGTGGTTCGGCGGTACGCTCTTTAAAGTCGACACGCGTCATGCACGCTCCGTACTGTGGTGCTACGCCGGTGACCATGCCGTAGTTGAAGTTGCTGCGGTCACCGTTGACCTCGCCGACAGACGGGTACAGGTTGAAAAGATCTGCCTCCATTGCTCGGAAGACCGGATCATCTGCTATGCAGTTCTTCCGTCCGCCGTTCTGCCAGCACTGGCGCTGATGACCGAACGTCCATGCGGGCACGATGTGCTCCCACTCAATACGAGCGGCTCGGTTCTGTTGTGCGCGGGTTTCGTAGCCGCAGGACTTCGGGTCGATCCTTCCTCCGGACTTGCCAGCCCATGCCCATTTGCAACCGCAGTAGAGCTCGCCCTGTGCGCTTGAGGCCTGGTCGAAGAAAATCTTCTGCTTGGCCAGCACCTTGGCTGCAGCGAAGTTTGCCGGCGTATCGGAGTAAGCGTGTGAGGAGAGGAGGAGGGAGATCAGTAGAGCGGAAATAAAGCGAGTCATGCGAGCGAGCGCGCCGAGCAAAAATGGACGCGCATTTTACGGCTTGATGCACCATTTGCCATCGATAAACACAACCCAACTCGGGGTTGCGCAACCGTCGTACATATCCGTACCGGTTTGACAACAAAGCTTAGAAGGAGTGATTCGACAGTTAAGGCGCCCCGCACGGAATCTCAGGGGCCGCCCCCAAGCGAATAGGCGTAATCAGGTGAGGGCCTTCGTTACGAACGTTGCCTACATCAAGGCCAACCGGATGCCATTGAAATATTTCCTCAACGCTCTTTGCTGAAGCAGAAGATCCGCCTCATCTAATCTGTTCTCGAACCACGCTGTTGTCCTCAGCCGATCATAGGGGCGGGCCCCAGCATTGGAATGAGACTGCTAGGGAACATTCCCCACTGGATCAATCCAGCTCGCGTACGCTTCAACACGCTTGAGAGTCGGTGTTAACCAGTGCAGCGCCAGCAGCTTCGGCCGGCGGTTCCCCCGAACGTGGCGAGCCGTATCACAAGCCTGCCTCGCTCAGTTCGCGCGACGGATCGTTCGGGCAATCTCTCTGCCATGTTCTCTGGCCTTATCATGGCCGACATAGATAAAGTGCGGGCTCTCGATGACGATGGTGGATTCGCCAAGGCCCAGGTTGCGTACGTATTGGGCAGGCTCGGCCCCGTGCACGAGCAATACTTGTGGCTTGATCGAAGCCAGCAGGAAGTCAAAGACCTTTGTCGACTTCTGATGACTTTTCAGCATGTTTTCTCTGGCAGTGGGGATTGAATAAATATTAGTCTCGAGAAACCTTACCTCGCTGTGTTCGGCTATGGCTTGATCCATGATGATCTGCATGGCCTTTCGCGTCCGACTGGGTTTGGTGCGTGTAGCCAGGTAGGCGTCCAGCCAGGTAGCCCTGTCAAATCCGTATCCGGGCCGCCAGAAGTCCCAGAAATCATCTTTCATGCTCGAGGCGGCGTTGATTCCGACAATGAAGACTTGGCAATCAAGAGGAGAGCCTTCGCACACGAACGGGCGATCAGGAAACGGGGCGCCCATGAGCTCACGAAGCTGTGTTTCAAATTCGCCTATGTCCAAACCCTTTACCTCACGATTATGGAAAAGTCTGCTCGGAAACACAGACCCATTCGAAACGGCGAATTAGCGCTGGCTGTTCTGAAACCGGACACGTTAAGCCCGCGTTTGTGGCCATGCTCACCACGTACTTCTCGGGAGTGCGCCTTCGTTTCTTTACCTGCGTTTCTCGATCTTGTAGAAGCTGCCTTCAATCATCAGCCGCTTACGGTCTGAATTGACCGCATCGGTAATAGTGTTATCGAGTAAGACGAAGTGTCTACAGTCCTGCTTTTTAGATTGCTCGAATATTGGGCGAACCGAGCCGATGAATTCGGGATAGCTCACGTCATTGTTAGCCAGAATGCGTTCGATATTGGGCAGCTCAGCCGCGTCCTGTTTACGACTTTCAGGCCAAGCGGGTGTGACAGACAGCATGTCGTCGCGCAGCACCAGCGAGAAAAGCAACTGCGTCTTGCCAGTGACCTCGTCTGCCCAGCAGGGAGGGAAATCCATGCCGCCGCGCGCATCAAGCTTATTCTGCAGGTAAACCATCTGCCCGCGAAGGTTGGCGTTCTCGCGTTTGAGTTCAACAGGGTTCAGCTTGTTGGCTTTGATTTCCCGATAAGCCTTAGCGTCAGCAACCACGGTGCTGGTTTGCTCCAGCCGACTCAATTCGGGATCTTTTGGTGCCTGGCCGGCTATCAGCTTGCTTGCTTCGAGCATCTGGTCGAGCTCGGCTTCAATGGCTTTGTCACCAGGCTCAATGCCCAGCTGTTCGCTGAGCTTAGACATCACGACTAATGAGGTTTGAACATGCTCGAGCGGAGCCTTGCTGAATAGCCCCGGATTCCCTAGAGACCTCCAAGCCTCATAATGAGGCCCACTAGGAGGTGCCATGAGCAACCAGCGTTTCCCCGAAGAGTTCAAGATCGAAGCGGTCAGGCAAGTAACCGAACGCGGCCTGCCTGTTGCCGATGTAGCGGCCCGGTTGGGCATGTCTGCGCACAGTCTGTATGCGTGGATCAAGCGCTACAGCAAGCCAGAAGCCCAACGTAAGCAAGAAGACGATCAGCAGGCGGAGCTGCGTCGTCTGCGGGCTGAACTCAAGCGGGTGACCGAAGAGCGAGACATCCTAAAAAAGGCCGCCGCGTACTTTGCCAGGGAGTCCGGCTGAGGTACGCCTTCATCCGCCAATTGGCGGCAAGTTACTCGATTCAACGCCTCTGCCAGGTTCTGAAAGTACATCCCAGCGGTTACTACGCTTGGCTGGCTGAGCCCAGGTCGGCACGGGCCAAGGATGATCAGCGTCTGCTGGGTTTGATCAAGCATTCCTGGCTGGAGAGCGGTGGGGTTTATGGCTATCGCAAGATCCATGCAGATCTGCGCGAACTAGGTGAGTGCTGTGGGCGTCATCGCGTGGCGAGGCTGATGCGTGCGGAAGGACTGCGTTCGCAAACAGGCTATCGCCGCCGCCCCGGTCGCTATGGCGGCAAGCCGCCAACACCTGCGCCGAATCGGTTGGAGCGCCAGTTCAACGTCAGCGAGCCAAACAAGGTCTGGGTCACCGACATCACCTATATCCGCACCTACGAAGGTTGGCTGTATTTGGCGGTGGTACTCGATCTGTTCTCTCGACAGGTAATTGGTTGGTCGATGAAGCCTCGTATGAGCAGCGACCTGGCCATTGATGCGCTGCTGATGGCCGTCTGGCGGCGCAAGCCGAAGCAGGAAGTAATGATCCACTCTGACCAGGGCAGTCAGTTCAGCAGCTCGGATTGGCAGAGTTTTCTCAGGGCCAACAATCTTGTTGGCAGCATGAGTCGACGTGGCAATTGCCACGACAACGCGGTTGCTGAGAGTTTCTTTCAGCTGCTCAAGCGTGAGCGGATTAAGCGCCGGATCTATAGCAATCGGGACGAGGCGAGAAGCGATGTATTCGATTACATCGAGATGTTTTACAACCCCAAACGGCGACATGGTTTCGCCGAGAAGCTGTCGCCGGTAGAGTTCGAACGACGTTATTTTCTGAGGCAAGACGGTCTCTAGAAAAACCGGGGCTATTCATCACTCTCAGGCCGTTGAGAAGCGTTTGTTGATCATCGTGGGTCTTCTCAGCGGTACTGAGCAGTTTGGAAGTGACTTGCTGACCTTGGCTGACCTGAGTGACTAGCGCGCTCACCGAGTCGGACATTTGATTTGCTGACTTGGCCATCACGTTAAGGTTAGTGATCTGCTGGTCGAGGCGCTCATTCACGGTCTGCTGTTGTGCTGACAGACGCGTGATGGCCGCATCGTTGTGAGCCGATTGCTTCAGGGCCAGTTCATGACTGGCGCTAATAAGCCCAACCAGACGTGTTTGCTCCTCAGCAATGGAGCGCACCAGCTCCATGGACGAGTTCATGGCCTCACTCTGTTCATTAATTTTGGAAATACTCTTCTCGACAGCTTTGGCCGCGCCGTTGATATCACGCGTGACGATGCGCATGACCTGACCAACATCGCCGGCCGAGTTGTTGAGCTCGTTGAGCGGCCCGTTCAGCTTCTGAGCAAATAGATCGTCCGGAAACGCAACGGCCTCGAGTCGAGCATTGACGGACTTGGTAAAGTCGCCGACGCTGGTGTCGAGTCTTACAAGTGATTCGCCTGTTTCACGGGCGTATTTTTCCACGACAAGGTTCAGGCTCATCGAGGATTTCTTCAGCTCTCGGATATTCTCAATGAACGAGTAATTAATCCGCTCGGACAATTCCTTGAAATGGACGGCCGTCTGTTCGGACAGCTCTTTGGCGTGCGCATCCATGCGGGCAGCGCTCTCCTTGGCCATTTCATCGAAACTCTCACGGACGGACTTCACCGATTCGGTGGTCGCCGTTAAGACCTCGCCACGAAAATGAACCAGCGCCTGAAAAGCACGGGCATATTCGTCGGTTAGCCGGCGGGAGGCATCCACCGCGCTTTGCTCGTGGTTGCGCAGAGCATCTTCCATATTGGGCCGGAAGCTGACCAGGATTACCCGAACCGTCAGCCCAACAATCGTACTGATCATCGCCACGCCGAATCGTGTGGCGATGGTGATCATGTCGTTCTGGATATTAGGCAAATCGATCAGGCAAACGATGATTGAGGCCACGGTGAAGATGAAGCCCAGGTAATAGCAGGAATCGGCAAACTTCTCGTCAGAGACGTCGGAGGTCTTGTACTTTCCCCCAATAACGACATACGCCAGCATGATCGTGATCGGGACGATGAAGCCTGTGAACAGGAGTTCACCGAGCAGATAGCTAGCGACTAGGCAGGCAATCTTGGCCACGCAAGCCGTTGCAAACAGAACCGGCAGCTTGATTTGAAAATCAGCTTCCTTACTCATGATTCATCCCTCAAAGGTATCGATTTCGACCAGCAGCGCGCCGCTGTTGTCGAAATATTGCTCCCAAAATGCTGCCTGTTTGGTGGTTTGCAGATTCGGATAATTGATCAGATAGTTAAGGTAAATCTCAACTCCATCGAGGCTGGCCTGCGACTTTCGCCCATAGGCACCAGCCGAGAACACCTTGAAGTCGGGCAGGCTCTTGAACATGCTGAATCCAGGCATATTCGGCAACATGTCAGAGAACACGATTAGAGTGCGGGGGCCTTGAGCATCCACACGGTCAAAGCCATTGATGGCGGCTAGTTGCAGCATCTCAAACACAGGGGATCGCTCAGACGGCTTATCAAGCGTGATCTGCTTGCGTAGCTGCATGAGGGGCGACCTGAACTCCTTGATGTACCGCGCCTTGATCTGAGCAGGGTTGGCATTGAGCTTGGATTTGCCTTCGCCGGTGCCTGGGTTACACTTCTCGAAAATCGGCATCGCGTTATCGGCAAAGGATTCGCCGAGCACAAACAAAGAAATCATCTGACCCTCAAGCACCTGCTTTTCAGCGAGATCTTTGAATCGCTGAGTGAGCGCCTGTCGCTGAATGAAATTGAGGGGCTCGGTATTATCGACTAGGACAACGGTGTGACCGGTTGGGCCGGAGGCGGGGCACAGTGTCACCGGATCGGGCGGCGCCTCGGTGTTGAGCAGCAAATACACCACTCCGGCCAGTAGTCCGGCAATGGCCAGGCCCACGAGCACGATCAGCACGAGGGTTATGTTGTTCTTCTTTCTTGCAAGTTTGCTGCGACGGGCCATGAACGTTACGCCGATTTAAGATGATCGCGAAGGGGAGTGACCTGGTCATAACAGCTCACGAACGCGGACTGTATCTGGCCCCGGATAGGTTCGACCTGAGCCAGCAGTTCATCGAGCAGCGCTTCCTGGCGCGCGATGTCTGTAAGATCGTCCCGAAGATCCACTTCTTTGGCTTCAACCGGGGGGAGTACCACCTTCTCGTTGAAATAAGCGGGCGCAGGGGTTTTGCGGTGGATGGTGTTCTCGGTTCTAAACAGCTCGATCAGCGCATGGAGCATATGCTCTGCCTTGCCCTGATAGTTGGTAAAACGTTGGCCGGCGAGAGACTTGTTCTCGGCAAGCTCCTTTAGCTTGACGATGTCACGCTTGGCAGTTTCCAAGGTACTGTCTAGCGTCTTTTCAAACTCCTCCTTCAGATCGCTCAGCTCATCGCGCACCAGCTCAACCTGACTGTCGTGCAGGGCGCGGGCTTCAATAACGCGGTCGCTTGTGCTGCTGTATCCCGGGTAGATGTCACCCCAGGTGAGGCCCTTGACGAGCGCTAGGATGGAGAAGATCGCGCTCATCAGGAACAGGATGATCGAATCGATGCCGTGAAAGCCGAACGGCGAAGCGAGCATGGTCTGATGGGCGATTGCCATGGCATCACCATCGAGAGTCACTACTGCAAACGCATCTCTGAGATGGGTTGTTATCAGGGCAATACCAAATATTAGTGCCAGTGCAGCCAGCAAGCTGATTACACCGATAATCTTGGCAAAAGGATTGACGTGCCACAGGTACTTCAGGCCCTTTTTACCTAGGAAGAAGCCGCCAAGCACGTTGATCGCGGAGAGCATGCCCGCATAAACAAAGCCCTGCGCTAAGCCGCCGGCAAGCCCAGCCGAGAAAAAGTAGGCGTTCGCAGCGCCTTCCAGGATTACGAGCAGGGCGATGATGAGAATCCACAGCCAGCGGGAGAGAGTACCCATGGGCTGCTTAGGCTCACGATCTAAGCGATTCTTTGCCTTGAAGAGCTCTAGTTCTGTTGTCAGCCGCTGAGCTTCGGCATCAAGCTGACGCAGCTCATGATCGTGAGAGGCAATCACATCATTGGCGCGTCGCTTGAATTCTTCCGATGACTCGCGGGCGCGGTTGATATCCTTGGTGGCGTCAAGCTCTGACATATGCCGCTTCAGATACACCATATGATCCTGCGACCAGCCGATCACCTTGTGCCGGTACTCTTCGATACGCGACACGATGCGCTCTTCTATGGCACTGAGCCCCGTCTTTTCTTCCGGTGGGTTGTTGTGCACGCCCATCCGCCGCGCCTCGTGCACGACGCTTAGCTCTTTTTTCAGCTCATCGAAATCCAGTGGGTAGAGGGCAGGATTGTCGCCACTGGCAGGGGAGGCCTGCATCCAGCCAAACAAAGATCTGACAATACCCATACGTCCCTGTCCGAATATCGAGGATTAATCGGGCGCGATCAGACGCTTTTTTTCAAAGAATTTCAAGCTTTGAGATGCTCATCTCATTCTTATTCGCTTCTTTGCACCAAATGGCTTCCTGCCTAGCTAAACGCCAAGCCCGTGGCCAGGCTTACGGCCCCAAAACCCATCGTAGGTTTGCAACTGATGGTCGTAGCTCTGAAAAGACGCTGTCATCCGCGTTTCGCGGATGTGGGCCTGCTACTGAGCGCCAAGAGCACTCCGTCTTGCCTCGGCTCACTCCACGCAAATCTCCAATCATGTCATTTCAGCTGGAGTCCGTACTGTCATTTTGGATGGCACTGTTCACAGTGGGAGACGCAGGTGGCTAGTTGCGGTTGTAGCCAAAATCTCTGCTGAGCAATATCTGTTTCCAATGGCTTTCCCGCGCATCAATCTCCTTGTCGATGGCATGAAGATCGGTGACCTCCAGAATTGAGAAGCGCAGCTGATACTGCCGATCCGGCGGTGCATCAATGTCGAATTCTTTTTTGAGGGCAACGTTGCCCCCGTGCGTAGTAGCCGCGTAGGTGCACCAACGTCCCCAGATTCCTCGCTCACCGTCTGCCTTACCGACATACAACTTGCCGGTCTCAACGTCTGTTATTAGATAGATGCCTTTAACGCTGGACAGAGCTGCACGCCAAGTTGGGATGTTCTGGCGTACCACGATGTCCAGATGCTCCTTGGTCAGATTCACTGACTTGAAACCTGGAAAATCACCGATCGTAAGACGCTTGGGCAACAGTTCAGAGATGACAAGATCATTCGCCAAGGTCTTTCCCAGTGGATACGAGTGGCGTTGCTTGTACGTGCTCGTAAGGTAGAGGCGACCGACCCATTCTTCGGCCGCTTCGATACGCTCCAGCTCGTATAGATAGTGGCTTCGTGGCTCGGTGTGATGTGAACGACCTTTCCTACGGAATAGCCCAGCAAATAGCCAACGAGTAGGGCGCCCCGCCTGGATCAGCGATACGACATAATCTTTTTCGAAACTTCGCTGGGATTGCCATGACTGCCACTTATCGAAACGGCCCTCCAGAAACACATCCAGAGGATGTTCCTTGCCGTTGAATCGCGCTAAGTGAACCTTCGCGCGACCGGGTTTGAAGTCAGACTCCCACTGTTTCAGCAGATCAAAGAGCAACATCGAGTGTAATCCGTGTGAGTCTCAGCACCGCCGACAGAGCGCGACGGAATTCGTGGCAACGATCATCCATGCATGATGTCGCATAGCCATTATGAGGCTGAGATTACTGGACATCGCTTTTGATGGCCAATAGATATGGCGGGGTACGCGAGCGTTGACGGAGCGTGAGAGTGGTACCTCGCCAGGTTACGGAGCGATGCTCTTCTCCAAAATACCCTTACGTTATGTTGTTGTTGAACCTAGGTGGGGGCGCTCCAATCCGCCCGTATTCCTTATGGCGGCAGGACTCGGGATCGTCGCTGCGATAGTGAGAGCATCCCCAGTACTTATACTGCGCTTTGTAGCTCATCTCGCCCCCGCTCGCAGGGCAAATAGGTATCCACCAGCCGCAACTAACATTCACGCATTGCCGGAATCGCCCAACCGTTTCCATGGGTGCGTTGCACTTCGTGCAACCGTTCTCGGTGTGCCCGCAGCGGGGGTAGTTGGTACAACCTATGAATACCCTGCCAGTCTTCCCGTTGGTGCGAGCTGTCAGATTACCTTGCTTGCAGACAGGGCAATGTGCTTCTAGAGCATGTAGCTGATCGCTGCTTGCAGCGAATTCCTCCAGATCCAGCGGATACTCGTTTTTGACCAGCTCCTGTACGAAGGGCGAGCACTTGCGCATGTCACAGGGCAAGTAAACTCTGTGTTTGGCGCGCGTCAGTGCTACGTAGAACAAGCGGCGTTCCTCTGCGTGAGGAAAAGCCTCTTGCTCAGGCAGCAGTGCCTCGATGAGAGGATGGGTAACGATCTCAGAGGGCAGTCCGTACTTGCCCTTCGTCAGGCCAAGCACAATCACGTAATCAGCCTCTTTGCCTTTCGAACGATGAATCGTGTCGGTCAGAAAGCGCAGGGTAGGGTACCGTCCCTTGAGCCGATAAAGCTCATCTTTATCCGGAAGGTCATGGGTAAAGCGGGCTAGCAAATAGACCGATGAGTTGGCCGATGCAATCTGAGCAATTCGCTCTGCGATCAGCAGCCGAGCGTCAGCAGCATCGATACTGGTTCTAACCAAGGAAACGGTCGGCGCAGGGGCAGTTTCATGAGAGATAACCGTCTTCACCAACTGCTTCGGATTCTGCGTGACGAAGCGGCTAGCTACCTCCCCGATCTTGCTGTTGAAGCGAAATGTCTTGTCGAGTTCGCAAGTGAAAGTAGGGCCAAAGCGCTGTGAGAAGGAGGACGTGTAACCGATATCACTACCCGTGAAGCGATAGATGGATTGCCAATCGTCGCCCACACAAAAAATTGACACGCCGCCTTTCTTTTCCCTGAGCTTTTGGACGAGCTGCGCCCGCGATCTAGCAATGTCCTGGAATTCGTCAACGATGATGAATTTCCAGGGGATCTCAAATTTTCCTTCTTCCACATACGCTGTCGCGATGTTGATCATGTCGTCGAAATCGACCTGGGTGTCGCTCTTAAGCTGTTGCTGGTAGGCCTCGAAGATCGGTGTCAGGAGCTTCAGGGCGGCGCCTACCTGAGCTGATCTATTAGCTACGCTTGCTTGCTCATCACTATTGAGATTGGCCGCCTTTAGCAGGCCAATCATTTGCGTCAAAATCTTCGAGAATGCAGAAATTGCGCCGACCTCTCGAAGAGTTTCGAGAACGGCTTCGGGAGGCAAAGGGTTTAGCTGCACACCGGCCTTGCACAGCTCATTTTCTAACCCAGCCAGCAACGTTCTTTTCTGTTTCTGATGGTGAAACGTCTCAACCAGAGTTGTGCCCGCGAGCTTGTGAACGTTGCGCTTCCACGACATATCGTCATGGTATTTTTTGCGGTCAATGTAAGGCGCGGTATTGCCTTGTTCGTCGATCCCGAAATGTTCGATGTAGACGCCATAGTCTGGTAGGAAGAAGTCAGGGTGATAGGCCCCACGCGATTTAGCTTGCTCCGGGGTATCAAAGCGAGCTTCATAGCGGTACTCAACACCATTCTTGAAAAGGAAATTAGCGATGTCGCATTCGCCAAATCCTTTGACTTTCTCACCTTTCAGAGTCCGGACATCGTTGTCGTTGAGGAACTGGTAGTAATCGCCGAGTGACTTGAAGTCGAAAGGGTTGCGAGCGGGGTACAGCCACTGTTCAAAGTACGTGAGTAGCAGCTGACGGTAATCTGAATCCTCTCGCTGAAGGCGCTGAAATTCCTGGTCGACGAGTTTCGCTTTGAGGTTCTCATCGGAAGCCAAAGGGCTTACCGATGCTTTGCTGTTCTCTACCTGCTCAACGATGTAGCGACCCAGCGCATGGAAAGTTTCTGCGGTTACGCCTTTGATCCCAAGACGCTTTTCAAGCCGCTCCCGCATCTCGACGGCTGCTGCATTTCCGTATGCCAGCAACAGGATTTCGTCAGGCCTGGCTTGGCCACTTTGAACCAGAAAAGCAACCCTGCCGATCACCGTGCTGGTTTTACCGCTTCCGGCCCCAGCAAGAATTAGGTTGTTGTCCTCATCAACGACACAGGCCTCGCGCTGCTTAGGTGAGAGCGGTTTGCTTTCCACGGTATCGAAAAGATGTTCATGTTGAAGCAGGGCATTGTGGACATAACGGTCGCGCGATGCTTTGAGCCATGTGGTTGGGCTCCGAACAAACTCGATGGTCGCATGCAGGAAGCTGTATTGATCATCCTCAAGCACTTGCTTGGGTGGGATGGGCGGCATCGTTGCCTGAAGCGCTACGAACTCTTGGGCGATGGGTGTCCATTGAGAGGTACGGACATAGCCATGCTTTGGAAGGCTTGCGGTGAAGGCCGACATTCGCGACTTGATGGCGGCCAAGCGTGGGCTGTACCAGCCCCGCACGATCTGTGTCCAAGCCTCATCTCGCTGCTTAGCATTGGTGAAGTAAAGACGCACTACACCGCCACGGGCACGCAAGGTTACCGACTGAATAAAGAGGTGACGGTCTTTGGCTGGTAGCGTTTCCACCGATGACCAATCGATTGATCGGAGCTCATTGTGAAAACCGACATCAATGCCTTCGCTACTGACGCTTGCTGACCTAGCCGCTCCGGGAAGGAAGGTGGCCCACCAAGGGCAGCGGATGTTTACAGCACTTCGTTCCCGCTCCAACATGCAGAGGCGACTCCCCATTGAAATCTGCTCCACCTATCACAACTAGAGGACGCTACTTTAGACACATGGGCTACGGGCCGAGCACTTGCAGCGGTTAGTAGTACCAGAGCACCATCAGGCTGTGCCGGATATTGTGTGAATGGAGCTATGACTGCTTTGATTGCCACCGATAGTTCATTGATCGTCAATATCAACGAATCAGAACAGCCATTCGTGCAAGGCTCGTTACGGGAGAGCGTTAGCCTGATTCAGCAATGACTTGGAGCTATCCCTTAGAGCCGATTTTATTTCCGAGCTCGATGTCGAGCTGATACAGAATGCGGTCAGCGAGCTCGAACGGTAGATTCTCCGACACGACTTCGTGCAAAGCGTCCAAGTAGTCGAAATAAACGCGAGTGGAATTGGCAAGGTACTTTTCAAGCCTTTGACCATTCGCCGGCTTTGCAGGATATAGCGGTTTTAGAGGGTGGAGCACGCGATAAGCCCGGTCATCAATGATCTGGAACGCGGCCGGGTTTAGGAAGCGAAGGATGGTCGAAGCCATAGGCAAACGAATTCCTGGTGACATTAGAAGCTTACGCAAGACCGGTTCCGCCTTCCGATGCTCCTTCGGGCCAACTTTGCCAATTTCTTTCAGCTCACCAAAGATTTCGGATTGTATGTATGGATACCTGTTTAGCTTCCAAAGAACGATCTCGAACAAAAGCTCTTGGTTGAAATCTTCGACGGTCATCGCGTCGAGCTTTTTCGTCAGTTCTGGATGGTATTGATAGTTCCGGAGCAAGCTCCGCGGATCATCGCCCCAAACACTGCTGTATCTCTCAATGATATCGTCCAACTCGGAACCTTTCCTTTTTGGTCACCCTGACCTAATACAAGCATATCCAAGGTGTCGCTTGGACGGAATGGCGGGCAGAAAAGAACGCTTCTCTGAACGACTGGTCGAGGTGAACAGGCGCTACTGGCGGCAAGGGGGCACCTCGTGCAAGCCTATCCTCGCACGCCAATAATTTTATCCCAGCGCGTGGTGTACCGCTGGCCCAGCATCTCCCGCCGCATCGCCCAAACCGGTGTCGCACGCACTCGGCCAATAGGCACAGTGTCTCTACTTTCTCTCCGGTTGATCGGGTCGATAACCTCCATCAGTCGCTCGGCACCATGGCGTGGCTTGGGTGCAAAAAGATCCGGCGTTAACTCACCGCGACTCAGATTAATGAGCGAGATGCAGCACTAGCGAAAAGGGTGCCTGGGCGCGGTTGTTGTTAACCCCTAGTGGAAATCCCGGCTTCTGATATCAAGCCCATCTAGCATCTTGCTTACATCCTTCAGATGCCCCGCGATCAAGTGCCGCACGCCCGCTTTGTCCTCAAATCTTCCCTTTACCTGCAGAAGGCGCGAATGCATAAGCGCTGAGCGTTGCCGCTCCGCGAGGTCGCGCCAGACGATCACATTGATCATTCCATGCTCGTCCTCGAGGGTGACGAAGGTCACGCCTGCAGCTGTTGATGGGCGCTGCCTGCCGGTTACGATTCCTATTACCTTAATGTGCTGCCCATGGCGGAGATCTGCAAAGTCGCGCGAGCTTTTTGCGCGAATCGCAATGAGTTCTGGACGTAGCAGAGACATAGGATGTGCGCCAAGCGTGGTGCCCGTAAGCGCATAGTCGGCCTTCATGTTCTCGACAATTGTCGGGGTAGGGAGCTCGACTTCCGCCTCCGCAATAATGATCTCATCAAAAAGGGGCAGCGATTTCTGCACGCCGGCGACTTCCCATCGTGCTGAATGCCTATCTCCTGCTAGGTGGGCCAGGGCATTAGCATCGGCCAACAAATCTTGTGCTTTACGATCTAGCTCAGCGCGTTTGCACAAATCCGCAACGTTACTGAACGCCTTTTCAGCTCGAACGACCTCGATCCGCCTGCCGACGTTTTCCGCTAGGCCACGAATCATACGAAAGCCCAATCGTATGGCAGGTTGAGGCCCATCCGATGCTTCTAACGAGCAATCCCAATCACTCCTCATGACGTCAATTGCACGTACTTCGATGTTGTGGCGTCGGGCGTCTTGCAATACCTGATCCGGACTGTAAAAACCCATCGGCCAACTATTGATGAGAGCACATGCGTATGCCGCTGGCTCATGACATTTGAGCCAGCAACTGGCATAGGTTAGGAGCGCGAAGCTGGCTGCATGGGACTCAGGGAAACCGTAGCTTCCGAAGCCTTTGATTTGCTCGAAGATCCGCTCGGCAAATTCTTCGGAGTAGCCCCTTTCAAGCATGCCTTGTCGCAGGCGCACTTGGTGAGGCTCCAGACCTCCATGGCGTTTCCAGGCCGCCATAGAGCGCCGTAGCTGATCTGCCTCGCCCGGTGAGTAGCCGGCAGCCACGATAGCTAGTCGCATGACTTGCTCCTGAAACAGTGGCACGCCAAGTGTGCGCTCGAAGACATCACGCAGCTCATCTGATGGATAAACCACTTTCTCTTCGCCATTGCGGCGCCTGAGATAGGGGTGAACCATGTCGCCGACAATTGGGCCTGGCCGCACGATCGCGACCTCTATCACTAAATCGTAGAACGTCTTCGGCTTCAGGCGTGGCAGCATAGCCATCTGCGCACGTGATTCGATTTGGAATACACCAAGAGTATCGGCACGGCTGATCATGGCGTAGGTATCGGGATCCTCTGGGGGGATCGTAGCCAGCGTCAGATCTCTTCGCTCATGGCGGCGTAGCAAATCTAGGCATCGTCGGATCGCGCTGAGCATACCGAGAGCCAGTACATCTACCTTCATCAAGCCCAAAGCATCGATATCATCCTTGTCCCACTGGATTACCGTGCGATCCGCCATGGCAGCATTTTCTACCGGTACCAGTGTGGACAACGGATGCTCCGAAATAACGAACCCCCCAGGGTGCTGAGACAGATGACGAGGAAACCCAACAAGGAGGTCAGTCAGGATGAGCACCATCCGGATGGTCTGATTGTCTGGATCAAAGCCCGCTTCTCGAAGCCTTTCCGGAGGCGGCATGCGGTCGCTCCAGGCACCACAGCATTTAGCAAGAGCATCAACTTGGTTAGGCGGAAGGCCAACGGCTTTTGATACATCCCGGATGGCGCCAGCAAAGTGATATGTTGAGGCTACGCAGGTTAGCGCTGCGCGCTCGCGCCCGTAGCGAGTGAAGATGTATTGAATGACCTCTTCACGGCGCTCGTGCTCGAAATCAACATCGATGTCCGGGGGCTCGTTCCTCTCTTTTGAGATGAAACGCTCGAAAAGCATGCTCATCCGCGTGGGATCCAGTTCAGTAATTCCGAGCGCAAAGCAAACCGCTGAGTTAGCCGCCGAGCCACGCCCTTGGCAGAGAATGCTTTGACGACGTGCAAACTGGACGATGTCGTGGACGGTGAGAAAGTAGCTTTCGTACTGGAGCTCTTCGATGAGGCCGAGTTCGGCTTCAATCTGCGAAATGGCCTTGTCCGAGGCACCTTCAGGCCAACGCCATTTCACCCCTTTGTAAGTCAATTCACGGAGCCAGCCTGATGGGGTTTTGCTAGGAGGTACCACTTCACGTGGGTACTCATATCTGAGCTCTTCAAGCTTGAATTGGCAGAGGGAAGCGACCCTCACTGACTCGTCCAAAAGCTCGCGAGGATAGGTTCGTACGAGTGCTCCAATCGTCCTTAAATGGCGCTCCCCGTTCTGGAAAAGTCTGAAGCCCGCCTCCGCCAGTGTGCACTTATGCTTGATGGCAGTAATCGTGTCCTGAAGTGCCCGGCGCCCGCGTGCGTGCATGTGTACGTCGCCGCTTGCTAATACAGGTAAGCCAAATCTCGCAGCCAATTCGACAAGGTGTTGATGCTTTAGATGATCGTCGGATTCATGATGAAGCTCGACCGCTATCCACGCTTGGGATGGGAAGGTCTCCGCTACCCACTTAGCCTCGGAGTCAAATGACGATCTCCCAGGAATCCACAGCACTACCACGCCGGGAATCTCGCTGTTTAGGTCATCCTTGCGAAGCTCATAACTTCCTTTTTTGGCACGCCTTCTTGCCTTAGTGATCAACTGACATATGTGCTGATACCCGGCTAGGTTTTTTGCAAGCAAAACCAAAGTCGGGCCATCCGCTAGCCGAATTTCGGTGCCGACGATCAAGCGGACGCCTGTTTTCCTTGACGATTGCCAGGCGCGGACGATGCCGGCCAACGATGCCTCATCGGTCACCGCAAGCGCCTCATACCCTAGCTCTGCTGCACGTTTGAATAGCTCGTCAGAGCTGGACGCACCACGCTGAAAGCTGAAATTGCTTAGGCAATGAAGCTCGGCATAACGAGGCTGGTCGGAAGGAGAAGAAGTCACGGCATAAAATAGCTATACTGTACGTACATACAGTATCAGCTGGCTCGTGGATCTGGTCAATCACCTGGCGACAGGAGGAAAACACATGTGCGGAAGGCTTGCTCAACACCGAGCGGCGGAAAAGTACCTAGCATCTCTTGATTTGCAGCAGGCCATGATGATCGGTCGCAACGGGGGAGAGGAGATCCATCGTTTCAATGTTGCTCCAACCACGCGCGTTGATTTAATCAGGCCGAGTGAAAACGGGTTGATTTGGAAAGCCGAACGTTGGGGATGGGAGCCTTCCTGGGCATCACGCAGGGTTCGCAACATAATCAATGCAGCACGCGAGAAGGTATCGACTAGCGCGTACTACCGAGCTATCTGGCCGAACCGGGCGATCGTTGCTGTGGACGGCTGGTATGAATGGCGCGCAGTTCCTGGCGCAAAGCGCAAACAGCCTTACTACATTCGGCATGCTACGAATGAACCGCTTTTTATGGCGGCGGTAGGGCATTTTTCAGCGCCTGATGAAGAGCCTAAAGATACGGACGGATTTCGGATTGTCACTGCGGATGCGGAAGGTGGCATGGTCGATGTCCACGATCGCCGTCCGATCGCTTTCACAAAGGAGGTCGCCCGAGAGTGGTTGTCTGACATAGCCCTGGTAAACGCCCGTAACTTACTGGACGAGCAGGCTTTGCCAGCAGATGAGTTCGTTTGGTACCCCGTTAGCCAAGATGTGGGGAATGTCCGTAATGACGGGCCATCCCTGATAACTCCTGCGTGATCACGCAAGTGAGGAATCCGCGCATTCCGTATGCTTTAGCCGCGAGACACGCGCGAATCTTTCGATCAATCGACTGCGCTGAAAATCGCTACCTGGACATGTCATTGGTGCCGACATTTCGCGCTCAGGACAGTGAATCTTTAAGGGAGAGGCGATGACTCGTGACGAGGAGCGGCTGATATGGAGTGCCGCATTGGCGCTGTTCTCGCCCCAAGTGCTTGCTACCTTTGTGTTAGAGGGACTGCGCAGTACGATGCAAGGCATGCCAGACGGCGCTGTTCCCAGGCTCGTGAGCCACGAGGGTCTTGCTGAGATAGCAGGGTTGATGCTGGAAGATGTCGCAAATGGGCATGCTGCGACTCTACTAGGGCAACGCGCGCTATACCGCGAGCACCTTCGGGTTTTGCTACAGCTGAGGTATGCAATTGCCGCCCATGTGCTGATGCGTATTCCCGTGAACCTGCTTCCGCCTCGGCTTTCTGAGATTCGGTTGTCTGGCGATCTTGGACTTTAACGGGCATCGTAGTTATCCGAGCCGATAGTTGAGCCAGCCCTTATCTGACAGCAACGGAGCCACACGTGAACGTCCGCGAACTGATTGAGATTCTGTCGACGCAGGATCCCGAAGCGAAGGTCGTGGTTGAATACGACACGCATTTTCACAACGTGCGACGTGTTGAGCCACACGAAATTTTAACTCAGGGTATGAGTTGGGCCGACTATCCCAGCGCCAATGTGCTGAATCGGGACGAGGGTGGGTACCCATTGCCCGAAGAGGAGCGAGCAGCCAACGAACGCAGTCCGCGTGAGACTGCAATCGTCATATCAGGCTCGCCAGTATGACGCCTGCTGATGCGTGCATTGGTGCTAGCTGAAGCCTACCTACGATGTAGAGGGGATGAAGCAATAACCAGCAACACCGGGAATGCTGCGGTTTTCGTTTTGCTGCTCAACCCCATGCGTAAGCAGTACATCAAACCGGTCTAGTACCTAAGGTGTCTTGCTCAGCACGCTACACCGTCATGCCACCGCAGCCGCAACAGCTTTAGAGCGCCAGGCAAAAGCCAGCACCATCAACAACCCCAGCGCCGCCATTGCCGCTCCGGCCAGGGATATCGCTGGGTAGCCCAGCCCAGCATTGATCACTGCGCCGCCCAGCGCCGCACCGATCGCGTTGCCGAAGTTGAAGGCGCCGATGTTCACCGCCGATGCTAGATTCGGCGCATCCTTGGCGGCTTCCATCACGCGCATCTGCAGCGGAGGTACCAAGGCGAAGCTGGCGATACCCCAGATCAAGATGGCAACTGCTGCCGGCAGCGGCCAGCGCATTAATACCGTGAACGCTAGCAAGACGAGAATCAGCACGCTCAGCGAGACGATCAGGGTGCGGTCAATCGAGCGGTCGGCAGCTTTGCCGCCCCACATGTTGCCCAGCGTCAGCCCCACACCGAACAGCACCAGCATGGCGGTGATGAAAGCGGTAGATGCATCGGTCTCGCTGCTTAGAATCGGTGCGATATAAGTGAATACGGTAAACATGGCTCCCGAGCCGATTACGGTCAGGGCCAACGCCCCGAGCACCCGGCCACGACCCAGTACCCGAATCTCGGCCAGTACGCCGATGCTTTTCGGCGCCGGTAGGTTGGGCAGGGCAAACCACAACGCGGCCATAGCTACGATGCCGAGCCCGGTAATCCCCCAAAATGCAGTGCGCCAGCCGAACAAATCGCCAAACCAGGCGGCCAGTGGCACACCGCCAATAGTCGCCAAAGTCAGGCCCATGAACATTGCTGCAACCGCGCCAGCACGCTTATCCGGGGCGACCACGCTGGCGGCGACGATGGAGCCAACGCCGAAGAACGCACCGTGATTCAGTGAGGTCACCACCCTGGCGAACATGAGGCTGTAGTAATCGGTAGCTAGGGCTGACATCAGGTTACCCAGGGTGAAAATAGCCATGAGGCCGATCAGCAAATAGCGCCGTGGAATCCTGCCAGTGGTCAATGTCATCAACGGAGCGCCGAGCAATACGCCCATGGCGTAAGCACTGACGAGCAGGCCAGCGGCGGGAATGGATACGCCGAGATCCGCTGCGATGCCTGGCAACATGCCCATAGGGGCGAACTCGGTAACGCCAATGCCGAACGCACCAATGGCGAGTGCTACTAGGGGTAGATTGATATGCATGAACTGCTCCTTATCTATGCCGCAAATGCTACGATCTAACGTTTTGAGGCGGTAGATAGCATTTCTGACAAGCACCTTTGCTTATGGGGCACAGATGGATTTCAACGGCAGGTCAGGCGAAATGGCTGTGTTTGCCACGGTGGCACAAGAAGGCAGCCTGTCGGCCGCCGCGCGTGCCTTGGGGCTGACGCCCTCGGCGGTCAGTAGAATCATCGCGCGTACCGAACTACGACTTGGAACCCGCCTGCTATTACGCACTACCCGAGCGATCACTTTCACCGCCGAGGGCGAGGCTTATCTGCGCGGCGCCCGGCGTATTTTGGCCGACATGGCAGAGGTTGAAGAGGCTATCGCCGATCAGGGCGTACCCAGGGGCCGTTTACGTGTCAGCGCCGCCCTCGGCCATGGGCGGCAAGCCATCGTCCCATTGGTGGCAGCATTCAGTTCCTACTACCCGAACATCGTCGTCGACCTCACCCTCGGCGATGAAGTTGTCGACATTCTCGGTGGCGAGGCCGACGTCGCGGTGCGTTTTGGCCATCTGCCTGACAGCCCACTGACCGCTCGCAGGATTGGGGACACCGGGCAAGTGCTGGTGGCTTCGCCCGAGTATCTGCAGCGCCATGGCATACCCCAGGAACCAGAAGACCTGCTACGGCACAACTGCCTGCGCTTCAACTTCCGACGTGCCGAACCCAACTGGCCGTTCATCCGCAACGGGAGAGCGGTTTCCCTAAAAGTTAGCGGCAACATCGAATGCAGCAGTGGTGAAGCGCTGGCACAGCTGGCACGGGTAGGCGCCGGCATTGCGCGTATTGGCGAATTCAGTGTGGCGGAGGATCTTCAGCGCGGTGATTTGGTGCCACTGCTGGAAGCGTACAACCCCGGCGACCGGGAACCGATCCATGCAGTGTTTGTAGGAGGCCCAGCAATGCCGGCGCGAGTACGAGTATTCGTAGACTTCCTACTGGAACATCACCAGATATAAGCGATCTTTTACCTGCTCCGAAGTCGCTCGCGATTCTGTGCGCATGGTTTCGGGCGAGCTTCTAGTGAGGTAATCCTGCTCGCGGAGCCATGGTGGTGATTCCTTGTCCGCATGTATAGCTGCGCGCGATCGGCGTGGCTACGGCATGGTCAATGTTTTCGTTTGGCGAGACTTGGCTGAGCGGTATCGTCCCGCACTTATGCAATCGAAGTTATTACATGTGAAAGGCAAACTCGAAGACCAAGCTGGGGTGAAGCACCTGATTGCAGGTCATCTCAAGACCGCAGTGATCCGCTTGATGGGCTACATGTTAGAAGTAGAAACTTCCATTCGTTGCCAAACAAATTATTTAACTCACTTGGTAGCGTGAGTTGCTTTTGACTTAACGCCGTGGGTGTCTGCCGTCGGGCGGTAGTGTCAGCAACGGATCTATGGCTGCCAATCAGGCCGGCTAAGACAAAAAGTATCCACCCCAGCGTGAGCAGCCATTGAGCTGCGCCTCTTTATCAGCAACACCGCCACACGACCAGCGTAACTCGGACGACGAACAGAGCTGCGATGAGCAAGATGGCCTTGCGTTCGATGATACGGGAAGCACGTCCACCGAGCCGACTGGTAGCGTGTAATCTGTACCGGCTGAAGATATCCGACTACTAGGGATAGAAATCGTAGCAGAGGATGGGGAGCGATAAGATCAGCGGGCGCTGCTGACTGATGTCGGTTTATACCAGCATGCAGGGCTAAGTGTTCTCCAAGCCAATTAGCGCGAGTCTGCTAGATGCATTGATTCAGGGCTAGTCCGATAAACGGCAACTCCTTGCGTCTGGGTGATCCGTTTTAAGCGTTTCGCTCCATCGATTGACGCGGCCAAACGCGCCCAGTGATAGCATGAGGCTATCGCGCCTAATCCAGAACGGACGAGCCCAGAGACTGGTTGGCGATGGTGGAGTGGTTGGGTCATGTCAGACATAGAGCTGAGCGAAGAGGGCAGCTATCGCAGGGTCGAGTATACGGTGACGTTAAGTGGATCGACCTTAGGTTTAGAACAATGGACGTTCCGCGTAGACATCTTCGTACTTTCAGGGTGGGTTGCGGGCGATACCTTTATTTCGCCCGCGTTCTACGGTACCAACGAAGAGGCAAGTGAAGCGGCCGCCGAGCTCGCAAAGCTGTACATTGATCGGCAATGGAGACTGCGATCAAGGCCATAAGCTTTCTGACGATGCGGTAGCTACTACGGGGGCTCGGAACATTGACATAAGTTACCTGCCGTCAAAAGTAGCGTCGGCGTATGTCAAAGGATTTCGGTGAGTTTTGGGGCGAGCCGATCGTCTATCAAAACGATCTGGCTGCGTGTACGCAGCTACTGATCTACCGGCGTCACAAAAAAACCGCCCAGAGGGCGGGTCATTTGCCATCAATGAATCACTGCCCCTGGGTGACTACCGCGCTGTTGCCCATGCCTGTCTGCGAGATCACTGCTGTATTGGACAGCGTACCTTCGACGCCTGACGGATTTTGAGTCAACGAGGCGAAGTTAAATGAGCCCGTTTGGCTGACTGAACCGATATCACCTTCTCCCCAATAACCGTCCTGAGTGGCTACGATCATGTTGTCGTTTCCGTTCTGCACCAGATCCAGCGAATGATCGTCACCGTCCTGGGCGACATCGACTTGGTTGCCATCGCCCGTGCTCGATCCAACAGTCGAGACATTGCGACCGCTTTGCACGACATTTAGCTGGTTCGCCGTACCGGTTTGAGCAAATTCCAGGTTGCTCCATGCGCCTGTAGCGGTCACATCCGCAACGTTGGATTGACCATCCTGAGTCAGCGAAACACTACCGCCCGAGTAGCGACCGGCGTCAGTCTGAACCACCGTTGCGTCGTTTGCAGTACCGGTTTGCATGATCGAAGTAGTCGCACCAAAAGGCCAGGCCGTCTGCTGCAGGTCGATCGTGTTGGCAGTGCCGGTTTGACTAGTATGGGCGGAAGCCCCTCCGGCTTGATTGACCAGAGCGAAGTTGTCGCTACCGCTTTGCTCACCACTGTAATTGTTGGCACGAACACTTTGCAGCAGATTGATGCCGTTATGGTCGCCCTCCTGATAGATCGAAGCGACGCTAGAAGCATCGTATTGGGACACGAATGTTGAGTTCGATACGCCAGACTGTGCGACTTCTAGAGCGTGCGTGCCATCTTCGCTGTATTGAAACGCATTGATGTGGTTCGAGTCGCCTACTTGAGAGAGCTGTGCAGTATTCCCCCGTCCAATTTGCGCACCGCTCAGTGAGTTGTTTGATCCTTGTTGCGCGGTCGATAGCGTTTGTTCAACGCCATATTGGGAAAGGGTGCTCCCGTTGCCCTGGCCAGTTTGTGAAGCGCTGACAGTGTTGCGGCCACCATAGTTCTCCTGGGACACATCCACGTTGTTATGTGTGCCTTCCTGATCCACCGATGCAGAATTCGAAGGGCTCTGGCCTCCATTGGACACCTGCGTTACCTGCGCCACGTTGAGATCGCCTGCTTGTGAAACGGTGACGTCACTGTTATCAGCGCTGGCATGCGCGGCAAGCACCATGGAGATCATTGCCGCGAGAAGGGTTCTGGCGCACATTTTGGTCGTAATCCTTGGCCGTATGAAGGCATGGATTCTCCATCCTCGACCCTCATCCTTACATGAGCCGAACGACTGAAAAGCGTGCCGGCCACCTTAAATTTTCCATGACCCGTTCGTCGTCTCGACCTCAGTTCAAACCGACACTCGCCGATAAGCCCATTTCAGGCCTTACGTCGCTAGGCCTTATTTTGAAGCATGGAGTCTCAAATGGCCGTGGCAAACCAAGTAGTGAAGGTGGTTGTTCTGAGTGCGTTTTCAGCGTGTAGCGCAGGCATAGCCTGGGTGGCCGCTAAGAGGCATAGCAACAAGACAATATCCGGGCTAGAAGGCCAAATCGAAAAGCTCAACAGAACCCTCGAGTCGGTACTTGGAACGTTTGAGGTTGAAGCCAAAAAGGCTGAGCAGATCATGGCGGCCATTGCAGTGCATAAGCCTGCTACTGGCGCTCAAATGATGAAGCTCCTCAAAGATCATAAGCTCAACGCCAAGCAGATCGCCCAGGTAATGAATACCCTGCAAAAGCAGGGCTTCTGCTCGGCAGCAGCAGCATGAGCCCGGATGTCGCGGCGCGTCTCGCCGCAATTGGCGGTGACGAGCTTGTAGGCGTTTGGCAAGTCACCCATGCGTCTACGCCAGAGTTCAACCTCCATATTGCAGAATCTGACTCGATATCGCTTGGATATGCTTTGGCGGCAGGCGGGCTCGCTTCGCTTGTCGACCATTTGCTGGATAAGTCTTTTCGGGAAGCGATGGCTGACAAGCACGAGCTACTCGCTGACGAAGACCAACTCGTACTTGAAAGGGCAAGCGATCAGGCAGCAGCAGATTTTGGGCTGAAGAGGTTGACGGACAACAACGATGCGAAAACCAGCATGGACTGGTACAGGGCGTTCAACAAAATGGTGGGCATGAAGAAAGGATTTCTGCTGTATTCAAAAAACCACCGCATCCTGAACCACACCGATAAGGAATCGGTGATCGATATGCTCATGAAAGGTGAGGCGGGCATCGGTAACCTTAGGGTTGAGCAATTCGCCAAACTCACGCGCGAGCAGGCAGAAGTACTCTTCGACCTGCACATGTCTGCAGACCGGCACACACCCCAAAGCCTACCCTTGAAATTCATGTCCTGGCTTTGGGAGCAGGGCGTAAAGTCAGAAAATCCGGACGTCGTTGGGCCGCCAAGCAAGCTGTATGAGGCGCTCAACAAGCTCGCACCGAATGCGAATTGGGCCAAGTGGCTCAACAGGTTTCACAGTGGCGCACCTATTCCTGACGGTGCATCGCTGGGCGACTCAATGCTTAAGCTCTACGAAACGGGCGTGTTGAACGAGCGCGTCTTCTGGATGAGCAACTCGGGTGCAGCCATCGGCGGCATGAAGCGCAGAATGCTGATCACGGCACTAATGGAAATGGCCGTCGAGATCTACGCCTTTTTTGAAGGTGTCAGGCTTGGGTTCATTGATTACAGAGCGCCACTGCTCGAGCTCAAAGAACAAGTGCTTACCTGGCGAAGCCAACCAAAGTACCTGGACATGCGCATAGCTGCTCAAGGGATGGCCAGCGCTGGCGGCGTCGCCAAAGCAGCCGTCAGTGGTGATGTGCTCAATATCAATTATTTTTCGCTCGGGATGATGCTCAAACATGTTTGGACATACCCTGCAGTCGAGGATCAGCACACCCAAAGGCTTGTTCAACACAGCGAGAGCGCCCGCCGGGCGTCGTTAGCAGCCTTTACCGCTAAAACCGGTATCGTAATCCGACCACAGCTGACATCGATAAAAGGGGGCCTTCCTATGCCCGGTGAACTGTCCGAGCGCCTGCTCAATGCAGGCTGCTATTCGACTCGTCTGCGAGTTTTGGCAACCAACAATCCTCAGGAAATGAAAGAGCTTGTCACTGTCTACGAGCGCATGGCCAAGAAGGCCGACGAGAATCCAGACGGCGAAGAGTTCTTTGTTAGGTTCGATTCGATGCGAGACAGCTGGTACTTGTCCGAATTGCATGACGACGAGGCGGCGATCCGCCAGCTGAAGATCGATCTGAATGCGGTGCTACAGCTTGAGCCATGAACCAGCGCTGATTGGATTGAGGAAATGAGGAACAGTTAGGTTGGGTATGGGAGGGTGGCCTGCGAGAGTGGGCCACCCAATTTATCAGCCTACCCGCCGCCTAGCCTGTTGCACTTTAGTCTGCTTCCAGCCGGAAGATATACTGACCTGACGTGCGAACTGCTACCCCTCCCTCAATCACGGCAACGTATTCGCCATTAACCCCATACACCTTGTCGCCGTCCACTCTGAACTGCCACGTGCCATTGTTGCTGCAGACCCAGGAGCTCCAAACCTGAAGTCGTCTCGTCAAACCGAGATCACACGGAATGCCCGCATATCTGAGAGCTGCAGTTACCTTAAATTGCGTGTCCAGGAAAAAGACGCGCACATCCAGTCACTGGAGGAGAGCCGCGCACTCGGGAGTCCTGATGAGTGAAGATATGGCGTGGTAGCCTTCAGACGAATGTCGGAACCGTCCCGATTAAAGGAGTGGAGGTACAGTCTAGGGGGGGCGACTACCATGTTGAAAATTCTTCATGGGCAAAAAAGCGGCACCGCGGCCTATCTTGATCTTATGGTACGAGCTCCACAGTTTTTGCTACGGAGCTTAGACCCGACAGCACGGATGCTGCCGGGCTTGAATTATCAGCGCTGAACGACGTTTGCGGTATTCGCACTGCCACTCTGTAGGATGCTGGCACTGTCACTGAATCCAGTCTGCAGAACGACTGCCTGGTTTGAAGTGCCGAGCTGACTGACATGCGCGAAGTTGCCCTCGTTATGCTGCGTCGCCTGAATGAGATTACTGTCTCCGGTCTGCACAAGATCCAGCTCGCTTACCTCGCCGACCCCTGCCTGTACGGTCACAATACTGTTGTCATTTCCTGTCGACACCGCACTCAGTTGATTGCCCGACCCGCTCTGAGAAAGGCTGGCTGTGTTGCGATCGCCTGTCTGTCCAATGGTTGCGCTGCTGTCGCTTCCCGATTGAGCAAAACCAATGACGTTGTCATTGCCGAGTTGAGCAGAATCAAATGTGTTCCGCTGGCCTACCTGGTTAACGTTGACCTGGTTGCGATCTCCATTCTGCACACTCAAAACGGTCGTCAAGGTGCCGCCTTGTATGATGGTAGCCTCGTTGTCGTTGCCGCTGGCTTCAATCTCGGCGCTCGATGTGATGATACCCAACTGAGCAATTATTGCTGAGTTCCGGTTGCCGAACGACAAAGCTGAAGCATCAGAGGCGCTCCCCCCACTTTGATACAACCTGGCAAAGTTTTCATTACCATCCTGCCAAACATAGCCCGTGCCACCGAGCATTCCTTCCTGGATGATAATGCTGACGTTATCGTTGCCATACTGAGTACTGCTCGCATCAGATTGAGTACCGCTCAAACCGGTGTGATAAGACCATTCCGTTCTTGCGGTGGCAGCGTTTCGGTCTCCAACCTGAAGCTGATACGAGGTCGAATTGTTAGCTATATTTTGAATGGCATTCGCAACGTTTGAGCTGCCATGTTGACCTTGTGAAATGACGCTCCCTGTGGAATAGCCCTGAGCTGCTGTTGCTCTGTTCGAAGAGCCCCCAGACTGAAGCTGCAGTATCATACCGTTGCTCGAGTTACCATTTTCGGCACCAACCTGATGTGCCTCACTGTAGTTTGCGCTGCCCTGTTGAGCCTGGTAGATGGAGTTGCCTATACCATTTGTCTGGAAGGAAGCCGCTTGGTTAGCCACGCCTTCCTGATTGCTAGTGGACTGATTGCCCGAACCACCGGTCTGCGAGACGGCAGCCTTAAGGGATGTGCCTGATTGATCAATGTCGGTTGAATTTTGGGCTGACATGGCCTGTGATGAAACAGCGGCAATCACGGCGAGGGCAAGCGGCTTCAGTGTGCGCATGGTGTTTCTCCTAATGAGCGGGCATTCCTGCTAACGAAGGTCAGTTCTGACTGATCACGACTGTATTGCCTGTTGGGCTTTGACGAACGACAGCCCTATTGCCCTGCCCCTTCTGGTCAACCTCAAGGGAACTATTCGAACCGCCTTGATTAAGCGTCGTCCTGTTATCGGGGCCTGATTGTGAGATGACCGCGCTGTTACGCTTTTGCCGATCATGAATGACGGTCACGCGGGTTCCCGAGGCCTTAGCCATGACAGCTCCCTTATTGGCGGCATTGTGAGAAGTGGGGCTTTTAGCAGGGATTGCAGACTCATGATTGTCCAGTGAAGACTCGGCAGACAAGGGCCCCGACAGGCATAGGAGTAAAGCCAGAAGCGCAATTTTCGTTGGTCTTTCCATAATGCGCATTGTGTGGGTTTGCCCAATTGAATAGTCGCTATGATCATCTGAGGATCGGCACAATGCGTATCCTCCATTCGATTGGTTTTTATCAATGAGGAACTAATTTAAATAGGTTCGTCCATAGAATGAGTCTCTGAAATCATTGTTTAGCGTCAGTTAGACGGCCCTGCCAAGCGCCCTTCGGGCCGCTTCGCTCATTTCATCCAGAAGCTCATGCCGTGGCTTGTGGGCAACGCAAATGCCACCGGCCACCAAGACAGCGCCAAGAGAAGCATCATGCCGACCTATGTGAAAACGACCCGCCGACGCCCATGTTGTGCCTGGCCACACGTCGGAGCTCGTTAGGGGAGGGTGCAACTGGGA
>Ga0208032_1000210_pt1 | contig 41826 bp, 44 predicted proteins | sample MalvirAntarct_66_FD_184254 | JGI IMG/M metagenome (GOLD analysis project Ga0208032, IMG submission 184254) | Marine viral communities from the Global Malaspina Expedition - Malaspina viral metaG Antarct_66 (SPAdes) (version 2) | ecosystem: Environmental > Aquatic > Marine > Oceanic | place: West... | reverse complement strand
GAGCTTTAGATGGTGCTATACCTAAGTGGTACAGGTACTCTGGTCTAGGTCATTACTTTACGAAGTGCATAGGTATACCAAACGGTACTATACTTGTAGTAGAGGATGTAATAAGTGCAATCACAGCTGCGAGAGTATGCCCTGGCCTAACTGCTATGGCTTTGCTTGGTACATCACTTACTGAAGATCATAAGGCAAAGATTGGAGAGTATAGCAGGGTTATCGTAGCGCTAGACCCTGACGCTGTACCCAAGACGTTGACCTTTACACGAGAGATTGTGTCATGGACAGGTCTACCTACTAGTGCTTTACGTCTTGACGATGACATAAAGTATGCATTAGAGTCTGACATTGATAAGCTTAAGGAGTTTGTAGGTTGAATAAGAACTACTACATAAATGAACTGACTAATAAAGTAGAAGAACTAGAAAAACGTATAGCTAAACTAGAGGTAGAGATTAAGGAATGTAAGAAATGAACGTAGTATGGATATTAATATGGATGCAGTTTGTACCAGATGAAGGTATAAGGTATCATCACTTGGACACATTTAATAACAAGACGTTATGTGGTGGTGCGCTAGGTAGAGCAAGGGTCTTAGTAAATGATCCATCAGAAACATTACAGTGTATTGAGGTTAATCTACCATGATAACAACTACTTACATAGAGCACATGGGCAATGACTTAACTGTAGCTAACGCTGCACGGGTAAGCTTTGGTAAGACTTCTGAGATGGAGGAGAATACTTGGGGTCCGCCAACACTGAAGGCTAAGGATGCCAAGCTAATCAAGTACCTCGCCAAGCATAAGCATTACAGCCCCTTCGGACATTGCTTTGCATCTTTTCACGTCCAACTTCCAGTGTTTGTAGCAAGACAGTTAGTCAAGCATAAGTTCCTACGTTGGAACGAAATATCTAGGCGATACACATCTGAAAATATTAAATTTTATAAACCAAAGGTATGGCGTGGCAAGGCGGTAGATAAGAAGCAGGGGTCATCTGGTGTTGTTGACTTGAAGACCACTGACTTTAACTCTAATTGGGGTGAAGATGGAGAGGCTATCTTGGAACTCTTTAAGAAAGACACGCTGACCCTATACCTTCAACTATTGAAAGCAGGGGTAGCACCAGAGCAAGCACGTATGGTGCTGCCGCAGTCTACCATGACTGAGGTTTACTGGTCCGGCTCTCTGGATGCCTTTAGTGACATGTGTAACCTACGGTGTAAAAAAGATACACAGGCAGAAACACGTGAAGTAGCACAACAGATTGATCGTAAGATGCTTGAACTATTTCCTGTATCATGGGATGCATTAACTGAGGAGGAAAACAATGATTGATCTATATGAATTAGAGCCGCACATCATGGACTGCTGGTCAGTCTGCAATGACCTTGAGTCGGTGTTAAGACAGATTGGTGATGGTGAACGTTACCCTACACCAGATGAAATGATGAATACACTGATGGGTATGCAGCAGCTGTACCAGTGGAAGTTTGAGCAGCTGTTTGATAAGTTTGAGGTCATACAGAAAGCACAACGTGATAAAATAACAAATGACTGATGTAGCTAGACTAGAGGTAAAAGTTATGAGTATGTGTGGTGAGATAGAGAATCTACAACGAGAGCTAAAGATAGCTAACGAGAAGATTACAGAGTTGCAAAAGCAATTAAACTATGCAACAGAGTTTGATGAGCAGGACATAAGAGAGTTTGATGAGGAAGAACGTAAGAGGTCCATAGAGAGAGCAAAAGCAAACAATGTTCACAGTTGAGTTTGAGAGTGATGCTTCTGTCATCACCAGTTTAGATGAGGGTGACGCCTTTAATGATGTTGAAATGATTATAGGAGAAGATGATACAGTTTACATTACGCAGTTTGATGATGACTTAGATGAGTACCAGATGTTGTACATGTCGTATCAGCAATTAAGAGATCTATTTATATCAATGACTAGATCAGAAGGTATGTTCTACGCAGTAGATAAGGAGAACTAAGAGATGAGTAAGAACCTAAGACAACTAAAGGATCAGTTATCTGACCTAGAAGCCAAGCGTATTTCAATTATAAAGACTACTAAACAGCTGACCCCTAAGCGTAAAGAGCTTGAGGTAGAGATAGCTTATACGCAACACGAGATAGTTACGATCAGGAAGGTGTACGCATGATGGAGTTCGCTCTTGTCAAGACGCTCTTAAATAAAGAGTTCTATGAAAACAACAAAGGAGTTCGTTGCCCAGATAAACTATTCACTAAGGATATACGTCTTTTAAAGAAGACCATTGACTACGCTATGGAGACCTACGAGAAAGATCTAAGTGTAGCAGAGCTAGAAGCTTTGTTCTTTAGTAACAACACCTTAACTACTGCTAACAAAGAGGCATACAAGGATCTCTTTCGTAGGATCAACAAAGAAGAGGCTATGTCTCAGGGTATTGCCAATGAAGTAATGGCTAATATGTTTCAGAAGGTGGTAGGTGAAGAGGTAGCTAACATTGGCTTTGAGTACATCAATGGTGGTGATCATAGCCTAGAGCCGCTGCGTAACCTGATACAGAACTATCAAGATGACTTCATGCCTAACCTTAAGGTTGATTGGGATGATATGTCTATTGATACCTTGCTTAAGGCCAACGCTATTGAGTGCCAGTGGAAATGGAACATCCCGTCACTCAGAAAGAAAGTAGAAGGTATAAGCGCTGGGCATCTCATTATTGTAGGAGCTAGACCTAACACAGGTAAGACAAGCTTCCATGCTTCTACCATAGCTGCGCCAGGTGGTTTTGCTGAGCAGGGTGCTAAGTGCATGGTGTTATGTAATGAGGAGCCATCACATCGCGTAGGAGCGAGGTATCTTAGCGCTGCTACCACTATGTCAATGGAAGAGGTTAAGGGCAACTATGCACTCGCTGCTGCGCGCTACAAGCCTGTCACAGAGAACATCTTTGTTAAGGACAGCACAGGCAAGGACATGGCATGGGTAGAGGCTATTGTTAAGGCTTACTCCCCTGATGTCGTGGTACTGGACATGGGTGACAAGTTTGCCTCTAAGGGTGGCTCTGACTCACACGTATACCTCAAGGATGCAGCCATCCATGCACGTAACATTGCCAAGCAGCACAACTGCGCTATCATCTGGATGTCTCAGCTATCTGCAGATGCAGAAGGTAAGGTCTACGTTGACCAGAGTATGATGGAAGGCAGTAAGACAGGCAAGGCAAGTGAAGCTGACCTAATGATCCTGATCTCTCGTAACAAGTTAGTTGAGGGTGCAGATGAGCAAGATGAACAAAGGCACTTGAACATAGCCAAGAATAAGCTTAAGGGTGGATGGCATGGTGTCGTACACTGCGAACTAGACGGAGATCGTAGTCAGTACACGGCGTAAGAGGATGGATGGATGAGACTAGTATTAGACGTTGAGAACACAACTACCAAACGTAACGGTAGGCTACACATGGACCCCTTTGAGCCAAGCAATACACTTACTCAAGTAGGTACACAGAATATAGACAACGTTAATGAAACAAACATCTTTACGTTAGACCATGTAGAAAAGAAAGATAACTCTGGACTACAAGCTAAGCAGATACAGTTGATCCTAGACGAGACTACTCTACTAATTATGCACAACGCACAGCATGACCTCATGTGGTTGTGGGAGTGTGGCTTCACGTATGATGGTGACATATATGACACTATGTTAGCTGAGTATATTTTACTGAGAGGAAAAAAAGACGTACTGAGCATGGACGGTTGCGCCCAGCGCCGTGAACTAGACTTCCAGAAAGATGATACTTTAAAGGAGTACTTTAAGAAAGGGTATAACACAAATGAAATACCTCTTGATGAGCTTAGCTTTTATCTGCGCCGCGACCTTGATGTCACTCGTGAGTTGTTCTTCGCAATCGAAGCTGACTACGCCAAGCCTGAGTCCGACTCCCTACTACGAGTCAAAAACGTTACCTTCAGAACCTGTAAAACCCTTACAAGAATGTACATGTCGGGAGTCAGGGTGGATAAACCTGCCTTAGAATTAGTACGTAAAGAGTTTGAAGAAGAGAAGATAGCTATAGAAGAGAGGCTTACGAAACAAGTACGTATGCTTATGGGGGATACACCAGTAAACCTCAACTCACCAGAGCAGATGTCATCTGTAGTATACAGTTGCACTCTCAATGAGAAGAAAACTTGGGTTGACCTGTTTGATTATGTAAACAATAGGGCTGAGTTCAAAGAAGTAGTAACTAAAAATACAGAGCGTACATACAAGACCAAAGCTTTTACCTGCCCTATTTGTAAGGGTAAGGGCAAGACGTTCAAGGAGAAGAAAGATGGTACGCCTTACTCTAAGCCTAACAACTGTAAAGATTGCAGTGCTAGAGGCTACCAACTAAAAAAGCTAGACAAGCTTGCAGGGCTAGGGTTCTTCCCACCTAACAAGGCTTGGGTCAGTGCAAATGGTTTTGGAACAGGGAAGGATAAATTAGATGTTCTCATATCAAATGCTAAAACGAGGGGATTGGATTACGCTGTCAGTTTCCTTGGTGATCTACGTAGGCTATCTGCTGTTAGCTCCTACCTTAGCTCCTTTGTGGAAGGTATCTCAGACTATACCAGAGGTGACTCCTATCTCCATGTCACTCTTACCCAACACATCACAGCTACAGGTAGGTTTAGTGGTAGAAACCCTAACATGCAAAACATGCCAAGAGGAGGGACATTTCCAGTAAAGCGTGTGTTTATATCTCGTTGGGATGGCGGTCTGATTTGTGAGGCAGACTTTGCTCAGCTTGAGTTTAGAACAGCAGCTTTCCTAGCACAGGATGAGACAGCTATGGAAGAGATTGCTACAGGCTTTGATGTACACAGCTACACTGCCAAGGTTATCTCTGATGCTGGTCAGCCTACTACCCGTCAAGAAGGAAAGGAACACACGTTTGCTCCCCTCTTCGGGGCTAGTGGATATGGTAGAAGCAAAGCAGAAGCTGCTTACTACGAAGAGTTTATCAACAAATACAAGGGTATAGCTAAGTGGCACAAGAGTCTAGGCAACGAGGCTATACGTCTAGAGAAGATTACTAACGTGTCAGGTAGGCAGTATGCATTTCCTGGCATTACTAGGAGAGCTAACGGTACACCTACATTCTTCACTATGATTAAGAACTATCCAGTGCAGGGATTTGCAACAGGTGACGTAGTTCCTGTAGTCCTGAATGAATTAGAAGATAGATTAAAACCGTTACAATCTTGCTTAGTGAATACAGTGCATGACTCAACAGTAATTGACATACACCCAGACGAAGAAGTTCAAGTAATACAGATAATTAACGACTTGAATGAAGACTTAAACGATCTAGTAGAGAAGGCATACGGTGTAACAATGAATGTCCCTCTACTATTAGAAGCAAAAATAGGCATCAACTGGCTTGACACAGTTGACGTTTAATGTATAACTAACTTTCTTAGTATAGATAAAAAGGTAGAAAAACTATGAGTACACAACTAACAGTAGCAAATGAATCAGGTCAATCCCTAGCAGAAATGATGGGAGTAGCTAATGCAAATAGTCCATCTTCTAAGTCAACCCTAGCACGGCTGACACAGGTACACCAAGCAGCTATGGGGCTGATGGAAGTAGCTGGTAAGAAAATCAAGACAGAGGTAATGCCTGTAGGTGTTTACAAGCTGACCTTGGATGAAGACACAGCCATCTATTCAGAGAACCCTAAGATCCGTATCTTCGCTATCCGCCAGCAGTGGACACAGTTTGACAGTGAGTTGAACGCCATGAACAAGACAGTAATGGCTACTGATCTTAAGGGTGACTTCAAGGATACTAAGGGTGGCTTTAACTTAGGGCGTCCAGGTTACATCAAAGATTGGGATGCAACATCAGAGACTACAAAGAACCTTATTCGTTCTATCAGCCGTACTATGGTTGTCTTTGGTCTTATTACTCTTGATGATGCTACAGATGCAGATGGTAAGAGTATCACAGGTGACTACGTTAATATGCCATTCGTTACAGACGTTAAGAACAAGCTTAGCGTCAAAGCATTGAATGGCTATATCTCTACTACAGCACGTAAGAACAAGCTGCCTATCCAGTACAACGTAACTCTAGGCGCAGGTATACATGACTTACCTAATGGCAACCAGTATGCGTCCTACACGTTCAGCGCACCTGATCTCGTAGATGTACAAGAGGGTGACAATGAAATCCTCAAGGACTTCTTAGAGTTTGTTGAAGTTACTAATAGTGGCATCCTAGCTAAGTGGGATGAGAACAATCGTCAGGACGTAGATGATTATGAAAAGGAAATCATTGCTTCTATTGTTGACGTGGAGGAGTTTGAGTAATGGAGCATCCTGCAGAGCTATCCCTTCACAGCTACATGAACTCTGTTCTTGCTGGTAAAAAAGGAATGGATCAAAGCATAATTGATAAGGTTATGTCTGATGTTGGAGATGCAATGAATAAGCAGTTCAACGGAGGTCCACGGGATGCATTTAGGTTAAGGATGTCCAACATTGGGCGTCCTACTTGTCAGCTTTGGTTTGATAAGAATGAGCCTGAGTACAAGACAGCATTCCCGCCACGCTTTTTAATGATGATGATGATTGGTGACATTGTAGAGGCTGTGTTTAAAGGCTTACTACGTGGTGCTGACGTTGACTTTGAGGACAATGCAAAGGTTACGCTTGACTTAGATGGGCGTAAGATCAATGGCGAGTACGACATGAAGCTAGACGGTAAGGTAGATGACGTTAAGTCTACCTCTCCTTGGTCCTACACTAACAAGTTTGCCAGCTTTGAAGCACTCAACTCTGGTGATGGGTTTGGTTACATCCCACAGCTTGTAGGCTATGCAGAAGCAGAAGGCGCTCCTGTAGGGGGCTGGTGGGCAATCAATAAAGGTACAGGTGACTTCAAGTATGTCTCTGCAGCTAACGTAGACAAAGAGAAAGTCTTAGATGAGATGAAGGCTACAGTAGCTTACATTGACGAAGACAAACCTTTCAAGCGTTGCTTTGAGGCAGAGCCTGAGACCTTCTATAAGAAGCCTACAGGCAACATAAAGCTTAGTAGGGCCTGTGGCTTCTGTGATTACAAACAACGTTGTTGGCCTCAGTTACAGACTCTTCCCTCTGTAATGTCTAAGGCTAAGGAGCCACCAATGGTAGACTACGTACACATTGAAGTTCCACAATAAAGGAAGATACCGCAGCGGTTTAGAGAAAGATATTGCTGCGGTACTCAAAGAGAACCAGAAGAAAGTTAGGTACGAGGCTCTAAAGATTGAGTGGGAAGACTTAAGATATAGAACCTATACGCCTGACTTTGTACTAGACAACGGCATCATAATAGAGTCAAAGGGTATCTTTGATAGTGATGACAGACGAAAACACCTAGAGATACAGAAGCAACACCCAGAGCTAGACATACGATTCGTGTTCAGCAATGCTAAGGGTAAGCTGTACAAGGGTGCTAAGTCTAGATACTTTGAGTGGTGTGACAAAAATAACATACTATGGTCTCATAGAGTTATCCCTAAAGAGTGGCTTAAGGAAAGAGGTAAGCCTATCCTAGCAGATAGAATACCCCTTAAAGTAAAGAGGAAAAGTTAATGGGTGACAGACCTAAGAAAGGCAAAGAAGCACTAATCATAGCTCCAGGTGAGGTTGCTTTAATTATCCAAGCTATTGATTGGGATGCAGCAGATGGCTGGGATGGTGAGATAAAAACTAACATGGTCATGAACTCAGATGGTGATGTACCTTTAGAAGTTACGGGGCACATGGTAGAAGTATTAACTATGATGACAGCTTTTCTTTCTGTATCAGATGACCACCCTGAAATCTATGACATTGTAGAGATGAGAAGAAATGAGCTTTTGGGCCTTGACATAGTTGGTGGAGTACATGATAACAAAGAGAGTGTAACTAAAGTGGGTAACGTCTACACAATAGACAAGTGGACTAAGACAAAAGGGGACTGCTAGTATGGATGACTTAGAAGAGAACACTACCTATGATCCTGTAAATAGACCAGCGCACTACAATCTTGGTGGTGGCGTAGAGTGCATTGATTACATCAAGCAGGTACTAGGTAATCAGGGTTTCATAGCGTACTGTCAAGGTAATATGATTAAGTATCAACACAGGTACAGGTATAAGAACAAGCCCGTGGAAGATATGCAGAAGGCACAGTACTACTTAAATAAAATGCTAGAAACTATGAGCGAGGTACACAAATGATTACACAGGATGACATAGATGGTTTCACCGCTGAGCCAGTAAGCCCCCTAGAGTACTCAGAGTTTGTAGAGAGTATGATAGTAACAAAACCAGAAGATAGGTTAATGGAAAACCTGCTAGGTCTTTGTGAAGAAGTAGGTGAGCTACACGGTAAGATGAAGCGTATGCTAAGAGATGACACTTTCAACATAGGAGACATCCTTTACGAGTGCGGAGATATTTTGTTCTACACTACTTCAATATCTAATTACTTTGACAGTAATCTGCAACAGATAATGGAGATCAACATGTCTAAACTAAAGGATCGTGCTAAACGAGGTGTTATCAAGGGCAGTGGAGATAGAAGGTAATATTATGAAGTTTCATGTTAACGTATTGGTTAAGGTTGATCCAGAGGAAAACTTTCTACCTATTGACGGGTTAAATGAAGATGCAGTTGCAGATGTTATAAGAGCCTTGCTATACGATGTAGATGGCTTAATTATAGAGAATATAGAGGTCTTAGAGAAATGAACAACCACCTACCAACAGACTACCAATCATTTATTCACAAGTCACGGTATGCTAAGTACTATGACGGTGAAGGTCGGGAGTCATGGGATGATACAGTAACACGATACTCAGTAAATATAATCCGTGACTTAGTTGACGCAGAGACAAAGTATAAACTAGAGCAAGCTATACTGGGCTTAGAAGTAATGCCTTCTATGCGTAGCTTAATGACAGCAGGTTCAGCAGCAGAACGTGACAACACCTGTATGTATAACTGTAGCTTCCTACCCGTAGATGACCTTAAGTCCTTCGATGAGGCTATGTTTATCCTCCTCTGTGGCACTGGCGTTGGCTTCAGTGTAGAAAGGCAGTTCATCACTAAGCTTCCAGAGGTGCCTCAACTCTTCCAGAGCGAGACTAACATCGTTGTCAGGGATAGTAAGGAGGGGTGGGCTAAGTCTTTGCGTCAATTGATTGCGCTCCTATATAGTGGTGAGATCCCAACGTGGGACGTATCTAAAGTACGTGCAGCTGGCGCACCGCTTAAAACGTTTGGTGGTAGGGCTAGTGGCCCAGCACCACTTGTAGACCTATTTAACTTTACTATCAACACATTTAAGAAAGCAGAAGAAAGAAAGTTATCTTCTATTGAGTGTCACGACATCATGTGTAAGATTGGTGAAGTAGTAGTAGTCGGTGGTGTACGCCGTAGTGCTATGATATCATTGAGTAATCTATCAGATGATCGTATGCGTTCAGCTAAGTCAGGCTCATGGTGGGAGAACAATCCACAACGTGCCTTGGCTAACAACTCTGTATCCTACACTGAGAAGCCTGATAGCCTGTCGTTTATGCGTGAGTGGATGTCTCTGGTTGAGTCTGGCTCTGGTGAGCGTGGTATCTTCAACCGTGAAGCATCTAAGAAGCAAGCAGCTAAGAATGGTAGACGTGATCCTAACTATGACTTTGGAACTAATCCTTGCAGTGAGATCATCCTACGCCCATACCAGTTTTGTAATTTAACAGAGGTAGTAGTACGTGCTACTGATACTATTGATACTCTATCAGAGAAAGTACGTCTTGCTACCATCTTAGGTACAATTCAGGCTACCTTCACTAAGATGCCTTACTTGCGTAAGCTTTGGCAGACAAACACAGAAGAAGAGCGTCTACTAGGCGTGTCACTCACAGGTATCATGGATAACCCACTCATGACACTCAAGAACAAAGGATTGGATAAGACCCTTGAGCATCTTAAGTCTATCGCTGTTGCTACTAATGCTGAGTGGGCTGAGCGCCTTGGCATCCCTGTCTCTACTGCTATCAGCTGTAATAAACCTTCAGGTACGGTATCACAACTGGTTGATTCCAGTAGCGGTATTCACGCTAGGCACTCACCCTATTATATTCGTACTGTACGTGGTGACAACAAAGATCCTCTAACACAGTTCATGAAGGATCAAGGCGTCCCTAATGCACCAGAGGTATTCAAGCCTGACCAAACAACGGTGTTTAGCTTTCCGATGAAGGCTCCAGAGGGCGCAGTATGTACTGCTGACATGTCTGCTATTGAGCAGCTTGAAATGTGGTTAGCCTACCAGCGTAACTGGTGTGAACACAAACCATCTGTCACTATTAATGTGAAGAATGATGAGTGGTTTGAAGTAGGTGCTTTTGTGTACAAGTACTTTGATGAGATGTCAGGCGTATCATTCCTGCCATTCAATGATCATACGTACCAACAAGCTCCTTACCAAGACTGCGGCAAGAGTGACTATACAATGCTTAAGTCATTAATGCCAAAGTCTATTGACTGGTCTAAGCTTTCAGAGTATGAAAGTGAAGACAACACTGCAGGTAGCCAGACATTAGCGTGTTCAGGTGACTCCTGTGAAATCGTAGACCTAGTATAAACATAAAGGAAATAAAACATGTTAGAATCATTATTTATCGGCTTAGTCACACTCTTCATCTCTATGGGTGTAGTAGAAGAAGTTGTAGTACCTGCAGCCACTAAAGCAATTGAAGTAGCTACACCTGTAGTAGAACAAGTAATAGAGTATGTTCTGCCTTCAACACCAGAAGAGTAGCCCCCTCACCTAAGCAAGTGTATAAACTGCTTACATAACTCTAGGAGACAAGATGTATACTATCATAACTCGTGAGCAATGCAACTTCTGTGATGCTGCTAAGGCTATATTAAAGGGTAAAAGCTTTCCCTACACAGAATATAACGTACATTTGCCTAGCTCTAAGTGGGTACTAACCTTACTTAAGAGGACTAGCATGACTACAGTACCACAGATATTTGGACCTAAAGGTGAATTGATTGGAGGATATACAGAACTAAAGGAGTTACTAAAAGGAGATGATCGTTGATTAGAAGTTGTACAGTGTGTGATGTCGCTTTAGAATTAGGTTCTAATTGGAGTGAGTCACGAGCAAGGCAAAAAAAATACTGGTGTACAAATTGTCAAAAGAAAGACAATGATAATAGGATGTATGTTAATGGTAAACATATATCCAGAAACCATCCTTTATATAAACTAGGAAGGTACAAGACGTTTAATGACGCAGCCTTTGCTGGTACTTATAAGTTAGACTCTATCAAAGAGGGCTACGTCTACGTCATAACTAATAAAGCATGGCCTGAGTGGGTTAAGATAGGTATGGCTATTGATGCAGAGGACAGGCTCAATGGATATCAAACAAGCAGCCCTATGCGTGACTTTGTATTAGAGCATTCTGTTGCATCTAATGATAGGCGTATGTCAGAGAAAGAGGCACACACAAGGGCCTTACCTTTGTCGCTTGACTCCAAGGGAGAGTGGTTTAAACTGTCGGTAGAACAGGCAATAACAATACTGGATAACTTAAATGAACACGGATACACTAGAGCCACCAAAGAAGCCAACCCGATCCCGAAGGAAGACAACTTACAAGGGAGCCTCTTCTAAGCCTACCTCTGGCATTGTACCTAAGACTGACAACCAAGCCAAACTAATTAATGCCATAGCCAGTAGCAAACAGGTGTTGATCCTTGGTCCTGCTGGTACTGGTAAGACTTACGTTACTGCTACATGTGCTGCAGACTTGTACACCCTCAAAGAGATAGACAAGATTGTTATCACTAGGCCCCACGTAGCTGTAGGTAAAGACATAGGCTTCCTACCAGGTACACTTGAAGAGAAAGCTCAGCCTTGGGCGCTACCTGTGTTAGACGTACTGGTTAAACATCTAGGGCGTGGTGCTGTTGATACAGGACTGAAGGCGGGTAACATCGAAGTAGCTACACTGGCGCTCATGCGTGGGCGTAGCTTTGATGATGCATTCATTATCGTAGATGAAGCACAGAACATTGAGATACCAGAGATCAAGATGCTACTCACCCGTGTTGGTGAAGGTAGTACTATTGTACTCAACGGTGATATACAGCAGTCTGACTTAAAGGGTACGTCTGGTCTAGCTAAGATCATACACCTCTCTAAGAAGTACATGCTAGATGCACCAGTAGTTGAGTTTGGTATTGATGACATTGTGCGTAGTGGTATATGCGCAGAGTGGGTCAAGGTGTTTATGAAGGAGGGTTTGTGATGACCTTTAAGAACAAAGCAGAAAGACTAGCCTACCGTCAATCTCTCATAGACTCCTATGAAGCTGAAGATGCAAGAAAGAAAGCCCTTAAGAAAACTTGGCGAGAGAATAATAAGGATCTTATAAAAGAGTACAGTAAGACCTATTATGCTGATAATAGAGATGCAATGCTCTCCAAAAGTAAGTCTTGGCAAGAAGAAAACAAAGAGTACTGGGCAGACTATCAAAAGTCTCATTATAGCAACAACAAGGCTTCTGTGGACGCTGCTGGAGCAAAACGCAGAGCCTTAAAGCGCAAACAGATACCTGTACACCTACGGGACTGTCCTAATGAGAAGCAACGCTTAGTAAAGACATACAAGCTGCGTAACATCCTCAGCGAAGCCACAGGAGTACAGCACCATGTAGATCATATGTGGCCTCTCAATGATGGTGGGCCACACTGGAGTGGTAACTTACAGGTCATACCTGCAAAGGAGAACCTAAGTAAGAGTGCCTCTGTCTGTGAAGATACAAAGGCTACTATCATAAAGAGCCTCTACACGTTTGAGTCAGACAGAGCTATTTAAGAAGGTCTATAAAAGCAAAAGGGGCCGAATGGCCCCTCTTCTTTGTCTACTCGTATATATCTTTCAAGTAGTCTACGTAGTCCATGAAGTACTGCAACTCTGAGTAGGACATGTCTTGTATAGACCCAGAGAAGTTTAACTTTTCTTTCATTGCCTTTAGTGCAATGTCTCTGTGGTTCTTTGAACCTGAACCCATAGCCTTTCTCCTAATAGAGAGAATAACTTCATCCCCTGTACCATACTTACTAAGAGATGTCCTAACATCTGTCTTTACTTTAGATAAAGTTTTAGTAAGCATAATACGTTTCTCTGATAGCCCAGCAGACTTAAACATTTTACTATTTAAAAGGTGTTGCATCTGGACTTCTAACACAGGTGCTATATTCGTATTAAATATCTTATCATACTCAGGTAGATTAGATCTCTCACTAGCAGTCCAAGGCTGCATCTCAGACATAGAGTACGCCATTTCTGTAGCTGTTCTAGTTGGCTTTATCGTTACACCAAAGATACGAGATAAAGGATTGGCGTCCTGTACAGACCCCTCCCGTGTAGCAACACGCAACTCTTCTCCTGTAACGCTCTCAGCCTTATCTGTGAAGGCTTCCAGAATGTTATCAAAGTATTTAGTAGCACTCTGTGTGAACACAGCGCCACCCTTTGCCTGACGTACATCTTTAGCTGCGTCTGTGTCTGTAATGAAACCAGTAAGTTTATTGACAGCATCAAGTGGGCGAGTGAAGCCAGCAGTGAAGTTACCTGTCATTTTATACAAGGACAGCATAGAAGCTTTACGAGCACCGTCTTCTTGATTCACAAGTACATCTAATACATTGTTTATGTCATTGCCAAACTGTGCATCACGAGCAAACTGACCAACAGCAAGTTGAGTACCCATCTCCAGTAGAAGTTCTTTAGGTACAGTCTCACCCTGCTTACTCAAGTTACCTATACGCCCAGCAGCTAGGAATACAGAGAAAGGGAAAGTGTTCTTAGCATCTACAATAGTACCACCCCCTGCATCTATCTCATTGTAAGCTAAGCCTTTCTTTTGCTTCTCTTCATCATAGTGCATAGCTAGGCCAATAGATGACATACCCACTAAGCTACGTGCTGCAGCCTCTACTGTTTCAATATTACGCTTCTCTGACTTAACTATAGCTGACATAGCTTCAACACCACCGCCAACACTCCACTGATATGCTGTAGCTATTACGTTGTTAAAGAACCTACCAAAGGGAAGTATAGTACCCAGTACAGGTATGTTAGAGAAGTTTTCTATCTGCTTAGCTGCTGCGCTTAAAAGCTGATCATCTGTAGTGTAGTCCTTAGAGTAAACAGACTTCATAGTATTATCTAAGGCATTGCCTATAACACTATCGTCAATCTTATCTAAGTCACCATCTCGCAGAACCTCTTGAAGTGTCTTACCTTTCTTAAGGCGTAGGTACTTATCCATCTCACTCATAAACATCTGAGACTTAGTGAATGTATCTTGTATACGTACACCTGTCAGCCTGTTCATAGCTGTAGTAGCATTCTCTACGTTCTGAAACCACTTAGCGTTGGGATCTATACCAAAGCGACCACCACTACGTTCAACCCCACCAGTAACACTTTCAAACAATACTTTCTTTACATCTTTATGTTGATCTAAGAAACTCATGTAAGCATCGTGTGTAGTGTAGGGGTCCATTAAGTTACGCATTTTCTGAGCTTGCATAGACTTGTATGCACCGCCAATACGCAATGATTCACGTCCTGCTTTGGTTAAAGTACCACCCATAGCTAGGCCAGCCGTATAGGCCCCTGTCATGCTAGTTAAGTCTGCTATAGTAGAACCTACGTAAAACTGACCAAAGCCCATAACGTTGATAGCTGATGTAGCAGGGGAAGACACAAGAAGTCTACGCCAAACACTCTGAGTGTATCCACCCAGCTTCATGCGTTTAACTTTTTCAGACTCCTTTTCTAGTGCTTCTTTTGTTGCAGGGTTACGCACCATGTTATCCATAGTTTTAGTTCCATGAGCCAAGCCAACATCTATAGACTTACGTGTCTGAGACATAACATTGCCTAGCTTCATACCGTTGCTTACCTTAGCAGCAATGAAGTCACCCAGGGATTGTGCAATCTCAGTAGTGTCACCTAAAGTGTAGCCAGCTAGAGGCTGCATACGTTTAGCTATGCTTTGTATATCATCCTGTGGCATCTGCCTTAGAACATTAGTCATAACATCTGTGATACGCAAGCTTTTGTTAAGCTTCATACCGTTGTCCTTGAATACTTTAGCTACGCCACCCTTACCGTCAGGCCCAAGCATAATTTCGTACAATAGCTCTGCAGGTAACGTGCTAGTCTCAAACAAACTGTTACCACGTTTTACTTTCTTTTCCCACTCATCAATAGTTTTATTAAGGTGTGTAGTTACTCTACTTATTTCTTTTTCAGGTAATGCTATCAGCATTGCTGACTGTATATCAGACTCTATATCAGCCTTCATACCAGCTTCTTTAAGCTGCGCCTTTGTATCACCTAAGCCACTAGCACCCTTAAACTTACCACCTACAAGTTGAGCACCCCCACCTACAGCACCTAGCAATGAGCTAAACCCTGTCTGGAAAAAGCTGTACTCTTCTTGAGCGCCTACGTCTAGCATAACACTTTGTATCTGATAGTCATTGACCATAGATAGTGTAGCGTCTATTGCTGTAGTAGCATACAAGGACTTCTTAATTGCATCCTTAGAAAGGCCATCAAGGTATTCTTTTCTACCCCTACCTCTAGCTAGTCGTAGGAAGTTTTGCTTTTCTCTCTCAGCTATTCGTACACGCAATGCTTTAGCAGCAGGGCCTTTAACGCCCTTTTCAACTAGACGCCTAGCGACACCTTCCGCTGCCTTCTTACCTACTTGTTCTGCAGCTTGAGCAGTAGCGCCATTCTTCATAGCATTTCTACCAGCCTCTATCGCAGCCCTCTTCACTAACTGTTTAGCTCCTTGTCCAACACCAAGAGATACACCTTTACTTATGCCACCAGTAAGCGCACCTACATAGTTAGTAGGATCTGTAGCAGCAGCAAATATGTAGTCTTTAATGCCATCAACAGCCCCAAAGAAGCCATCATTTACAAAGACATTACCTAACTTGTCGTACAACTCATATGCATCTTTAGCTAAGACTTTAGTGGCTTCATCAGCTTGGGTTATGTGCCGTACCTCACCAGAGGTAGACACCAAGTTAGTGTTAAACCTACGCATGTGATCAACGAAATCCTCTACAACAGAGTCTCCATCTTTTTCATTGTACTGCACTCCCTTACGGGAAACCATATACTGTCTAATCTTTGCTAGGTTTGTACCTGCCTTAAGGTCATCCTTGCGTAGCTTAGTACCCATGTCTACAGAAACATCTTTACCTTGGATGTTATTGGGACCATACTTATCTTTAAACTGGTCTAAGCTCAATGTTCTAGGCTGTGATACTTCCTCATCTTCCTCTTCATCAATAAGCATTCTATCAGTTTGAGTAGACATACTAGTAGAAGCACCCTTTACTCCGTACTTACTCTGAAAGTCTTCTAAGTTAATATTAGCCATTATTGATTACTCACTTCCCGCATAGCTTTTTTACCTACAGTTGTTAATAGGAAAGCTTTATTCATAGGTAGTATCTTTTTATTCTTGTCTGCCCATTCGCTCAACAGACTGAATACCTCAAATGTATCAGATACACCCTTTTCTACTAGGAAGTCTACCATGTCATTGCCTGAGTCTACCAACAAAGCTAGTCCCATCTCAGTCAACTCACCCTTATCTTGCATCTCTACTAGTGTAGATACAGGTACGTCTAGCATACGGGCTGCTTTTTTCCTAACTGAATCTTTTATTGGGATACTAGACGATTTTTCTTTATTAGATAAAGCTTTTTCGTCTTGCTCTGCTTGCTCTTCTTTAGCTTTTTCTGCCTCTTGAGCCGCTTTCTCTTCGTCAGTAAGCTCCTTGGGTAGCGTAACTGTATTACCTTCTGTGCCATACATCTTGCTTAAACGACTACCAGGCATAGTTTTAAAGGCACGAGAGTCTTCTGAAAGTTCTGCAGCGTCTTCTTCAGTCATCTCACTTATTACTGCTCTATTGGTGGACCTTGTAATTGCAGCATCAGGTATGTAAGCTAGATCAGAACCCGAAACCATGTAAGGTCTATTCAAGTTCATGCCTGGAAGTACTACTAAGTAGTTACTACTTGGGTCAGCATTCCGCTTAAGGTCTACTGCTGCAAGATCTTCTGTAGAGGCAAACTCACTCATAAAACTACTTACAGGTAGCCCTGCAGCCTCACGCTGTGGCCTAGACATGTCATCCCATACTTCTTTAGTAATAGAAGTAGAGTCTATTGATGGCATGTCCTCTAGGCTAAAAGTAGATAAGTTTTGAGGAGCCTTTGGCTGGCTTCCTGCATCATTTGAAAAGAATTTAGCTATGGCTCCTTTTGCAGTTTTTGCATCCAATGTATCTTCAGTAGGAGTCCCATCCTTATTAAATATATTAGCCCCAAGTACAAGTCCCTCTGCATCCTCCATTACTACTATTTTTCCAAAAGCTGTATTTGAGTACACAACTTTTTTAGCAGGCTCACCAACTACAGGTTCTATCTTTTCTTCTATCTTTATTTCTGCTGCCTTTTCGCTAGTAGCTTCCAAGCTATCAGTTGACCCTACTCCATAGCCCTCCTGTAAATCATTAACATAGTCAGCACCCATATACTGACCCATTTGAGCAAGTATATTAAGGGGTCCAGATAAGAGTTGTGGTCCATAGTCCTGCTCTAAACTTATAAAGTGAGGAGAAAAGTATTGCTTCTCTAGTTTCTCTTTAACGATTACAGCAGCTTGATACTGTTCTTCAAGCTCTGGATTACCCTCACGTACTCTTCCAAGTTCATTTATAGTATCCATAGCGGTTTCGTATTCGCCATTCCTGTTTAGGTCTGCTCTTAGGTCTGCTAGGTTGTTATTGGCTCTACGCATTGCCTCACCATTAAATACCTTAAAGTCTGATACCATAGCAAAAGTAGAAGGCACTAGAGCTTCATAGTCTTTCTGTGCTGCCATCTCATTAATGTCTTGGGCTGTAAGGCTCCCATACATAGGTGTAGTATTAAGCTTAGCGTTTACATTCTTCATAGCTGCATCGCCAGTAAATATATCCCATATACTTACATCTTCTGCTGCAGATTGTGTTGCATTAAGGTCATCATATACACCATAAGTACGCTGTACAAACTGATCTAGATCCATGTCAAGTGGTGAGAAACTTTCAGGCATACTAATCATAGCAGTGATGTCTGATGTACCTAGCTTCTGACCATTATTAGCTGCTACAGCTTTCTGTACCTTGTTAGCTAGTACTTGTATCTGCTCAGGACCAGAAGATAGTACAGCTTGTATCTGAGAACTAGATGCACCTTGATCTTCCAACAGCTTAGTGTACCCCATCACCTGTTGTACCCGTGCTCTGCGCTGACTGATGGTAGCCTTATTACCTTCTGCCCTACGCTTCTCTTCTATTCCATACTCACGAGCTTCTTTGCCTTTGCGATCAATGTCCTCTGCAACACTTCCTGCAAAACCTGTTAGGAATGCTTGTACATCAAAACTCATAGCTGCTCCTCCTTAGACATAAGACCAGCGCCTTGTGGTTCTTGTTCTATTACTTCTTCTGTCTCAGGCTCTGGCTCTTGCTCAACAGCTTGTTCTTCACTAGCTCCAGAGTTCTGTAATTCTTGTAGTAGAGCTATGCCTGGATCATCCTCATCAGACTCTTTGCTGTTCTTCATAGCTAAGTCAATAGCCATTTTAAGGCGGCTCTTTTCTCTCTCAGTAGCTACTTCTTTAGCAGTGAATGTATCGTCACGCACATCTATGCCGTAGTCAGTCATAGCGACTTTAAGGAAAGCGTGTATTACTGGACCAACAAGAGTACCTGCATCTACGGTGTGAATGCCATTCATAAACCCTGCAGACACAACTGTCTTAACGAAAGGAGATAGTGGTACGCCGTTATCAAACAACACAGAAAGATCATCTAGAACCTCTGGGTCTCCTAGCTTTTCTAGGTAGTACTTAGCTACGTCCTCTAACTCATGTAGCTGTGGTGGCTTTTCCCAAGGCCAGTTGCCAGGTGTGTCTGTAAGAGATTGGCCTGGGATTGGACCGTCTAAGAAACTTTCTGCAGTTGCCATTTTATGTATACCTTATTTAGTGAAGCCAGCGCCGAAGTAAAGCCCGACTATTGCTGAAACTATATGTGTGTCTAGTGGTGTTATTACGAAGCCTCGTGCTGCTTGCCATTGTACTGTACCGTCACCACCAAAGAGCCAGTTAAATAAGCCACCATGTACTTCAGTGTAGCCTACGATAACGCTTACTTCAGGATACCATACAGCAACCATCTTTGGCAAGACTATAATAGCAAATACTGAAGATAGTGCAATGATCCTACGTGTCCAAGCAAAGTGTACGTCAGACTTGCCATGCTCTCTGGCTTGCTGCATACCACTAATCATCATCTCTTGCTGCTTAGCTTTGTTCTTAGTGTTCTGCCCCCAGATAGACATGACTGCGCCTAGTATGGTGGAGAAGAGCATAGTGATAAGTTCTAGGGGAAGACCAAACATGTGTTAAACGCTAACGTCTGTCATAGTGCTACTATCATCTAATCCGTGGTATACTTTTCCTTGGCCTGTAACAGTAGGTGTGTATCTACGGATTTCCTTACCATCCTTGTCTTTCCAGACAAACACAGGGGTTTGTTTAGTACCTTCCACAGAAACTGTTTTTACAGGTATAAACGCAGATTGACCTTCCATAAGTATGTTGTATTCACCCGCCCTACGTTTAGATAACCCTTTATTAGAGGTGTATATAGTATTTTTGTTACTATCTTTTTTTCTATTGCCAGCAGCATCTCGTGGAGAGCCTAAAACAACAGTGGATAAAGAGTCTCTTGCTGCATCAAAGTCAGGCGTAGTACTAGATAAGGCAGTCACTACCCCGTCAGGTAACTCCCCTAGATTAATGTATAGAGATAAGACACCTATCTTTTGAGATTCGTTAAGATTAGTAAATACATCAGAGTAAGATGTTTTAGCTTCTTTGTACATAGAATCATAAACAGCCTCTGCTAATACCTTTCTATCTGAGTACTCCGCACTATCAGGGTCAAAGCCGTACTTACGTGCTGTTGCAGGTAGAATACCATAGCCTAGTGTTGGTATACCTAAACTGTCTATATGGTCTACTTCGCCTTCTGATTTAGCCATTTTAGTAACAAAGGCTGTATTAAAGGCCATGTCTTTCTCTGTAGTAGACCTGTCTTCAGGAAGCCCCATGTCATCATCTGTAAGAGGCTTACTCATAAGACCTCCATCATCAGTGGCAGCTTTTGGTAAAGGCGGCATATCCTCTATACCTTCAGGGTCCATGATCTGTAAGTCAGAAAGGTCTGGTTCATCAGCAGCCTCAAATACACGGTCTTCTATAGGTATACCTGATTGATAGAACTTACGATCAGGATCTTCTGACGCAGGTGCTGGTGCTGGTGGGTCTGTGGCATCCATGAATAACTTACCAGCATCTGAGAGTATGTTAGAGTCTACACCTACTAACTTGTCATACTCTTTATATACATCATTTGCTACATCTCTGCCAGCCACAGGTCTATCCGTTAGATCCTCTATGTCTCCACTAAAGCCATTTATAATCTTATTAACTATAGTTGTTAAAATATCTGTAGGAGCGCTGTCAGCTTTAGTAGCTTGCATTTTGCGTACATCACTAGACATAAGCCCTTGAGAGTTTGTGCTGTAGCGACTACCTTGAACAGTAGTAGGAGCTACTATACTTTTATTTTCGTCTAGATCTAGTAAGTTAAACCAACCAGAAGTGCTAGTGTCTGCCATTTTATTATTTCCCTATTATCATATCGGTCAAAACTTTTTAATAATGCCTGGTAAAATCTTACCAGCAACTGCACCAATAGCACTAGCAAATGCAGCATTCTTAGTTGCGGCTGCAGCTGAATTGTCCCCATCCTTTGCCAGTTGTGCCACCGCTAGTGATGTAACTCTATCTGCGTTGTTGTTAGCAGTCTGAAAAGAGAAGCTTACTTGATCTCGTTGTGCTTGTGCATCAGCAGCAGCAGCAGCGGCTGAGAACTCATTAGCAGCTTGAGCACTTGCAGCAGCAGCAGCTACAGCAGCAGCATTCTCTGCAGTTACAATGCTTTGGTTCCATACTGCGTTAGACTGCTCAATTACAAGAGCCTGACTAGCATTGAACTCAGCACGAGCATTTTCTTGTGACTTGTTAAAGGTGCTTATGGCATTCCCTTGCTCAACAGTGAAACGCTCCATTGCGTTACCTTGCTCTACGTTAAACTGGGATACCTGAGTTTTTAAGTTTTCATCAAATTGATCTTTTTGGTTTTGACTAGCTGCGTTAAACTGCTTAGATGAGTTTAAAGAAGCTTGATCAGACAGCAATGCTTGTTGTGTTGCCTGAGCCTTAAAGATAATAGTCTGCTGTTCATTAGAGAGATTAGCTAGGTCTATATTCAAGAAGTTTTTAGCATTCTCTACCTGAGCCTGTTGCAAGTTAGACAGGTCAGCCATGTCCATACTAGCGGAGTTAGCAGCATTCTGTAGGACAGCAGCTTGTTGTGCGTTTAGTTCAGCAAGACCTATTGACTGCATCAAGGAAGAGTTGTGTAGTACTCTTTGTTGATCTGCAGAGAAGGTCATGTTGGCTGACTCAGAGTACCTTGCAGCCTTAAGGACAGCTACTTGTTGATCATTAGTAAGCACCTGCCCTTGGAGGTTAGCCTCAAGGTTAGCACTTGTAATGTAAGACTGAGACTTAGATGACAGGTTAGCCAAGTTAGTTTGCAATTCACCCATACTATCTTGCATGGAAGCTTGCTGCTTATTACTAAGGTTAATGTTAGCTGCTTCAGCATACCTTGCAGAAGTAATAATGTTGGACTGCTGTTGATTATCAAGGTTTTTACCTTGTAAAGTAGCACGTATCTGTGCATTAGATAACTCTACAGTCTGCCTATTAGAAAGGTTCTGTGTTTGAAGTGAAAAAGCATTAGCACTTTTCTGCAGGTTTGCTTGTTGTTGATTAGAAAGATTAGCTAAAGATAAACCTTGTTGTGCTGCAGCATTACTAAGTGAAACCTGCTGCCTATTGCTTAGGTTAGTTAGGTTCATGTTGTTAAAGACTTGAGCATCTTGTTGTGCTATAGGTAATGCACTCTCCATAGCAGCAGTTAATATAGCTGCAGATGCCATAGAAGATGCACCTAGTCCACGACCAGCCATAGCTGCATTAGCGGCGCGTATAGCTCCAGAAGCCCAAGAAGGTGTACCATCATCAAAAGACTTCATAAGCTTACTGAGTTGACCTTCTACAGTATCTAAAGCTTGTACGCTGCCTTCCATAGCTAGGGCAAGTGTACCGTCAGTTACAGCAAAGTTTGAAAGTTTAGCAGCAACGGCTATGGCATCTGAGGTTAGACCTTCATCCTGCATAGCTTTAGCTGCAGCCATGTTTTCTTCTGCAATGACTTGTGCTGTAGGTAACTCATTTAGTTTTACAGTCTCTATCTGTGCTTTAGCTTCAGTAAGGGTGTCTGATACAGCAACGTCAGCTACAACTTTAGCATAATCTTTACCCTTAAACTCTGCTAGTTGGTTTGTGGCTACAAGAAGATCAGTAGTTTCTTTTACTTTAAGGATTTTTAGTGTGTCAACTTGCATAGCCTCATCAGCTATAGATGTAGTGCTAATATCACCAGTTTGCCCAACTACTGTTTGGCTTGGGCCATCCGAATCAGCTTCTTTTACATCCAGTAGTTCTTTCTTAGTGTCTGCTAATACTGACTCACCTGTATACGTATTAGCAGCTACTGCTGTAGGGTCTGCTACGTCAGCCTCTGCTATAACTTCACCACCAATTACATCAGTTACTTCTCCTGCATCTCCAGTAAGTGCAGCAATCTCACCCTTAGCAACGTCTTCAGCGGCTATGCGGTCTACTACTGCAGCATCAGTAACACTTCCAGTAGGATCTTTAGCAAAGGCTTCAACTCGTGCATTTCTAGCCGCCCTAGCAGCATCAGTGGCAAGGCTTTGCGCCTGTTTTACACCAGCTGTTGCTTGCTCTATTTTAAGTTCCTGCTCCTTAATAAAACCTAGTATAGTAGCCCTTTGAGGGTCATCCTCTTTCATACTAGCTAATTGTTTTGTGTACGTCTGTAATAGGTTTTGTGCAGCACCCAGAGCTTGTGTTTGCTCTTCTAAAGATTTACTAGGATCAGCAGTATTTCTTTCTGCTTCTACACCATAATAAGTTTGATATTGTTTTAGGTTAGTCTGGTACTGTGCTTCTTCTGCTGCATAAGTTTCTACTAAAGGAGCAGCAACCTTAAATGAAGCTGCTAAAGCATTAGCACGTCCAAGAGCCATGTTAGCGTCTCTGTGGCCCGTATTAATGGAAGTGCCATCAGAGTATTGTACTTCCCAGTAACTGCCTACCTTTACTAGTTTGTAGTCTGTAGGATCTGCCATGATAACTGCATTAGCTGCATTATTAGTTACGCTAGTCTTAGCCCACGCTTGATCATCTCCAATATTAGCGTTTACCCCTGTAGTACCCTCATTCCAGTTAGGGTTTTCAAATGCAGTATCAACAGCAGAGTTAATACTTTCGTCTGTCAATTCTGGGGCAGGAGGTAATCCAGTAGTAGGGTCATATTGTATATCTGCAAAGCCACCAACGGCATCTGGACCTGTTGTTATTGTACCTTGGGCAACACCTTGCTTTGCAGCAGCTAAGGAATCCTGAGAAGTAACCTTACCGTCACCATTAAAGTCATACTGTAGGTCTGCGTCAATCTGACCAGTAGACATCTTAAGAATGTTCTTTGATACTTCTGCTGTCATAGGACCAGAGTAAAGAGGTGTAGTTACAGGGTCATCTATAATAGGCTTTGGTAATGCTGGTCCTCCTACAAGATCACCGCCACCTTTAGTAAACTTTGGGTTTAAGGTATAACCTCCGCTTGGGGCCATATACTTTTCCCCTGTAGTAGGGTTTGTAAGTTCAACAAGAGCTTGAGTATTAGTAGACCCTTCAGGTGGTGGTGACACCCAATCAGGTACTCCAGTCCTCCCGCTACCAGATGTTTGGAGAACACCTTCAGCAGCACGTACTACCCCTCCATTAGCCATAGAGATACGCTTCTTAGCTTGTTGAGCCATGTTGCCTACCCTAGAGGATACACCAGGATTAGCTGCCATGTACTTCACTTGTTCATCAGCCTGCATTCCTGCCATAGCTGGGTCAATCTTACCTAGTTGTTCAGGTGTGAAACCACCAAACTGCTTAGCCATATCTTTTTTACCTTACTTGTTTACCGTCATCCATACAGCACCAGCAATGAATGTCAGTACTGCTACTGTAGATACTTTTATTGTTGTTGTCCAAAAGGCTCTACGTGTATCACGCCATGCTTCTATTAAACTTCTCATCTCTGTAATGTCTCTGTGTGCATCACCATCTAGTAGGCCAATAGAACGCAGAGCTTCCTTAGCTCCACGTCTAGCTGCACGATCCAGCATTGCTTCTAATTCATCATGTGAGATGGTTACTTGGCTCATAGCTTAACTCATTTTATTTAGGTGTCAAGTCAATTAAAGTTTCGTTAAGCATTAAGGGCGTCTAAGTCATCCCAGATAGTTGTAGCAGCAGTAGCAGGAACAAAGGCTATATCATTACCATCTTCATCCTCGCCTGCTGTCCATGTTTGTACACCATCCACAACACTTATACTGGTCAGGTAAGTAGTCAGATCATCCTTGCTAGTAATCTCAGCAATAGCATCTGATATGTCTGCGCCATCGTCAGATATACCCAGCATAATCCAATCCTGTGGGCTTGCTGTATTAGGGTCAGCAACGGCATACATCCCGCCTGTGCCTTGTGGAACCCCAAAGGTCAGCCATGTAGGGATAGTACCTTCTGATGTTAGGCGGTATTTTACAACTTTATGTGGCATCTTTATTATCCTCTAGCAGCGGTGTGTTTGTCAGTGATGTTTCGTCATATATTACAAAGCCACGGCTCTCTGCAAAATCACTAGGGCAATGCGCCCACTTGTCTGCACAAGCTTCTAGCCATTGCACCGTGTGGTGATGCTCTGGGGCTTTACCTTCTTTAACTAATTCGTTTTCCCAGTTAAGGTACGACATGACTTCTAGCTGTGCCTGTGCTGCATTGATGCCAAGGTCAAACAAGTATATCATGTTACCTTCATCAATTACACCATTGCGTGGTCTAGCACTATTAAGAGCCTGCTTCATGCAAGTCATAATGTGATACTTAACTTCTTCTAACTCGTAGTCAGCTTCTGTAAGCTCATCCTTACCAAGCTTCTTCATTAAGCTGTCGTACTGGTTGGTGAAGAAGTTAAGCTTACGAACAGCAGCCTCTACATATCCACGACCACTAGCAGCTTGTGCCTGCATCTCGTTGATCTTTATCTCTAGCAACTCTTGCTCAAGATCATCTGTCTCTGCAGCCAGCTTACGTTCTAGCTTTTTCAGCTTTACTTCTTTCTTCTTCATACTGAAGTAGCCCTCTTGCAGAGCAGCTTTAGTCTTTTCAATCTCAGCCAGTGAATGCTTCACAGAACGAATAGGCGTGATTGCAGTTACGTCTAGTGTGACACTCATCATCTGCGAGTGAGACTTGTAGAAGTTGCTAGACGCCTGTGCAATTGCAGGGGCCTTCTCAGCAATGTTAGCCAGCATAGACTTGTACTCAGGCTTCGCAGATGGAAGCTGAATGTTAAGGTCTACTGTGGCTAGTGCCGTTTCTTGTATCGTATCTTTCATGGTTTTCTCCATTGTTATTATTAGGCTGCTATGCCGCCGTGAGAGCTAGAAGCACCCGCAAAACGATATCTAGCCAAGGTTAGGTCTCCAAAATCTGTACTATCTCCTACAGAAGCTATTGTAATATATTGAATACTATTTACTGCATTAGTGCCGCTATCTACTCCTCCTGCTTGTAATCCTCTCACAGTTGAAGAAGCTGAAGCACCTTCTCTAACATTTACTGTTAGGTCACCAAAATCTGTAGAATTTCCAGTTGTAGCTATAGTTACATATTCAATCGTATTGACATAGTTGCTATTAGCCTCTCGCCCACCCAGAGCTACAATACCTCTAGTTGCGGAAGAAACAATACCAGTGCTGGCGTTGTAAATAGCACTACCTAAATCACCAAAATCTGTAGAATTTCCAGCAGAAGCTATGGTTATGTATTGAATTGCATCAAGCAGCGCTGAGCCGCCGGCGCCACCAGAAACTATACCTCTAGTGCTGGAGTTGCAACTATAGGCGTCGTAAATATCACTACCCCAATCACCAAAGTCTGTAGCATTTCCTGTGGTAGCAATAGCCACATAATCCACAACATTTATAGGACCAATATTAGGATCATGTCCTCCAACCCTAACGCCTCTGGTGTTTGATGACACACCTGCGGGGGTTTTGATAACTCCTGTTAAATCTCCGAAATCTGCAGCATCTCCTGTAGAAGATATTGTTACATACTGTATAACATTGGTTAAACTGCCTTGGCCTGTGCCACTAGCAAGGGATTTTCCGCCAAAGAAAACAGCTCTGATGCTTGAGGAAAACGCCCCATGATCTTGAGTGAGAGATGCTAAATCACCAAAATCATTAGCGTTTCCAGTGGTAGTTATTGTAACATACTCTATTACATTTTGATTTTTCGGGAAGTTTCCAGCTGTCTCCCTACCACCAGCAAACAAGGCTCTTGGGACAAGGTTAGCTGCATTAGGCCACAGCCCAACCTTGGTGTAGCTCAGTGCTTCATCAAGTGACCACACGCCAGATGCTGCACTACTAATTAACTTGCCAGCAGGTGCTGTCGGAGTATCTGTCATTATGTTGCCAAGAAATCTTTTAGGCATTAGGATAGTCCTCCGTGGGAGTTAGACAACGAAAAATCGTTAGCAGTAGAAGCATTATTATTTGTCAGATCACCGAATGAAGCCGTGTTGCCTGTCATTTGTTTGTACGACATTATGCTATACCTCCGTGTGATCCACAGCAACCTGACCCATAGGCAGAAGCAATAGTTAAATCTCCAAAGTCTGTAGCATCACCTGTAGTAGCTATAGTAACAAAATCTATTATATTTGATCTACTACCAGTACCCCCTGCAAATATGCCCTTTAATGAGGTTGAACAAGCTGCTATAGCTTGTCTTCCTGCAGTCAAATCACCAAAGTCAGTACCGTTTCCTGTAGAAGATATAGTAAAATATTCTATTGTAACTGATTCAACATTTGTCGCACCACCGCCAATTAAAGCTCTAGTAGAAGAAGATGCTCCTGCACACCCTTGCGTTTGTGTTGTTAAATCCCCAAAGTCTGAAGCATCACCTGTAGATGCAATAGTTATATAATCCGTAGTATTAACTCTAGCCATTATGCTAATCCCCCTGAGAATATTCCTCTAGTAGGTGATCCACAAGAACTCAGTATATACCTTGCTTGAGTTAAGTCCCCAAAATCTGTAGTATTACCAGTGTTAGCAATAGTTATGTATTGAATTGTATTAATTTCATCATTTGTATAACCCCCACCAAATACACCTCTAGTTGCAGAGGATAGACCTGACGTGCCTTGTGCTGCAGCAGCTAAATTACCAAAGTCTATGGCATTACCTGCAGAGGCTATTGTAACAAAATCTACTACATTAGTATTAGATGCACCACCAGCAAACACACCTCTTGTAGCAGAAGCCAAAGCACCAGCAGCAGTTGCAGCCACCGTTCTATCTCCAAAGTCTGTAGAGTTACCTGCAGAAACTGTATTAAGTTGCTCTATTATGTTTACATTACCGTTTGCTGTTTCACCTAAATGAAACAAACCTCTGGCTGCTATTGTTGCTGCTACTCTTGCTGGACTTACATTATCTGCTTGCCAATCTGTATTGTACTGATATTGTGTTGAGAGGCTCCATACACCTTGATAATTGGGCATTATTGAAGTCCTCCATGATCTGCAGAGCCACAAGTTGATTGCCCTCTAATAACCGATATATCTCCAAAATCTACACTATTACCTGCAGTAGCTGTAGTTACATATTCTATGTTATTTATAAAGTATGGATCTGAGTTTGTCCTACCACCAAAAAACACTGATCTAGTTGTACCTCCTGCTCCTGCAATAGACTGCCTAGCCACACTTAAATCACCAAAGTCCGAAGCATTTCCAGTGGATGCTGTAGTTACATAATCCATAATATTGTAAAAATTACCTCCGCCCGAACCTCCTGCAATTATACCCCTAGTTCCACTACTCCCTGTTGTTTGATTAATTCTTGACTGTGTTAAATTACCAAAGTCCGTAGTATTTCCTGTAGTGCCTATCGTAACATATTCTAATATATTTGATGGATTATTAGTGGCACCTTTTCCTATAACAAAGACACCTCTTGTAGAGGACGCAAAGGCAGAACTTCCTTCCATTTCTTCTGAAGAATTGCCAAAGTTTGCAGCATTGCCTGTAGATGCAATAGTAACGTAGCTTATACGTACAGTAGCTGATTCACCAAAGATAGCCCTTGTATCATTAGATGTAGCACCAGAGCCATATGATGATGACAAGTTTGTATCACCAAAATCTGTGGCATTTCCAGTAGAAGCAGGATTTACGTATTGAATAACATTAATAATGCTACCTGCTGAATTATAGCCACTAATAAGTAATGTTCTTGTTTTTGAACCTGCGGCTCCATCGTGTGCATCGTATACAGTGCTTAATAAATCACCAAAATCTGTTGGATTACCAGTTGTAGAAGGAACTATATATTCAATAATGTTAACATTTGTAAAGCTATTTGTTTGCCTTCCACCCATAAGTAATATTCTATCCAAACTTGGAGTAAAACTAGCACTAGCATCACTGGGGGCAGATGTACCAAAAGCATTAATAGCCCAAACGTTAGCAGTGTAAGATGTTCCGTTAGTAAGGCCAGTAACTACAAGAGGTGAGCTTGTACCAGACGTACCTATGCCATCTACTTGCGCCCTAAAGCCTGTGATAGCAGACGTACCTGCATCAGTAGGAGCAGTAAATGATACATTAACTGATTCATTATCAGCCGTAACTGTAACATCTGTCGGTTCGTCAGGGGCGTTCAGCCCGTCCTGTCCTATAAAGCCGCCTTTGCCATTAGACATTAATTAATCCTTAGTCTGTCATTAATTCGTAGCTAACCAAGTATGTTAGGTCGCTGGCTGCAGAAGCTGTCACTGCAAGAATGTCTGTCTCATCCAAGTAAAACCCATTGTCTTTACCTACGACAACTAAGGTTGCATCAGCAGGTACAGATATAGTTTTAGCTATGGCAACATAGTTTGAACCATTGTCTATACTTACTTCCACTGTAATATCAGCGGCATTAGAGCCATCAATATTAGCAATAATTAGTGAGTTTATTTTAGCAACTTTATCAGCAGCAACATCAACGATAGATGCTCTACTTGTTGTTACTGCGCCAGCCGCCATCACGGGTGTGATAGTTGCTACGTTGATTAGATTTACTACGGCCATTTATTTATCCTTTATCCAAATACTATTGCTGCGGCAATAGCAAAGCCTTTACTTGCTGCAGTTGCAACGGAATCGTCTACATACTTTTTTACCGACTGTTGTGTTGGCACTAACGTAGCTGAGTCACTTGACATATCGTCTTCATCTGCAAATGCAGTTACGGTAATTGTACCATCTGCTAAACTACCAAAGTTTACCGCACCTGTAGTTGTGAAGGCAGAGGAGCCAATATTAATTGTACCAAAGCCAGAAGTAATTGATCCGCTATTCAAAGCACCTGTGGTTACTACATTAGCACCACCAACACTGTGACCTGCAAAGTATGTTGAAACTGTATCAACATTGGTCATTCGCATTGTGCCAGCGTCATTGATTAGTATGCCATCGCCTGATGCTACAGCAGTTGTACCTCTTGCTGTGTCGCCGTCAATTAAGTTTATCTCTGCGGCTGTAGAAGTTACACCATCTAAGATATTTAGCTCAGCAGCTGTAGAAGTAACACCGTCTAAGATATTTAGCTCAGCAGCTGTAGAAGTAACACCGTCTAAGATATTTAGCTCAGCAGTAGTACTAGTGACCCCATCTAAAATGTTTAGTTCCGTTGCAGTAGATGTTACTGCTACATCCTCATTAATTTTAGGTGATGTTAGAGTTTTATTAGTAAGCGTATCTACAGAAACACGAGATAATAGTGTTGAGTTAGCACCTGCTGGTAACATTAAAGTGTTTGTAACACCTGCAGAGTGTGGCTGTCCAAACACTTTTTGTCCGTGGCTATTACTTTCACAGTTAAAGACTATTGCAGCTGAGTTAGTATTACCTCTTACAACAACTGTACCTGTTCCATGTGGGGCTAAGTCAAGATCAGCATTAGAGACGGTAATAACGTCACCACCAATAGATAAGTCTCCTGCCATTGTAATGTTACGAAAGCTTGAAGCATCTTTGTTTGCATCTACTGTTACAGTCTTACTGGCTACAACAGTACCTACTGCAGCACCTGTATCATTGTAGTTTAACTCAGCAGCTGTTGAGGTAACTAGTGTACCACCAAGCTTTAGACCATTACTACCATCATGCGAAGCAATGTTCAAGTCGTTTGAACCATCACTAACAAGAATTGTACCGTTAAGTGTAGGGCTTGTCAAGGTCTTGTTGGTAAGAGTTTTAGTTGTACTTGCCATAAATGTATCAAAGTCGGATACAAGTGCCTGCTTCATTACATCAGCATCTGAGATTACAACACCGTCTGTGCCGACCAGAGTGACTGTAGCTTGTGTAGTTTCACTGCCGTCAAGAATGTTAAGCTCTGCTGTAGTAACCGTAGCATCGTCTAGTATGTTAAGTTCTGCACCTGTAGCGGTAAGACCTGATACGTTATTAGCTGTTGCGGAAATGCCATCCACATAAGCTTTAACACTCTGCTGCGTAGGTACAAGAGTAGCACTATTAGATGACATATTATCTTCATCGACAAACGCTGTAATTCCAATAGTACCGTCATTCAGAGAACCAAAGTTTACCGCACCTGTAGTTGTGAAGGCGGAAGACCCTATGTTAATAGTACCAAAGCCTGACGTGATAGAACCAGCATTAAGCGCACCAACTGTAGTTAGATTTGCTTGCGTGTTCAAGTTATTCTGCATGTAACCGTTGATGTCGCTCATAGCGACCTGCTTCATCGTGCCTGCGTCATTAACTACGACACGATCAGCATCAGCTAATGTAGTAGAGGTTGCACTAGTGCCGCCATCCATTATGTTTAGCTCAGCAGGTGTAGCGGTAATAGCTGTGTTACTTGCTGCAGCCAGTACTGGAACAGTACCACTTTGGTTGGGTAGGTTTATTGTACGATCTGCCGTTGGATCAACGATTGTCAGTGTAGTTTCATGAGCGTCAGCAGTAGCACCTTCAAACACAATAGCATTAGCTGCATTCATAGTTACAGTATCAACTACCGTCTGTGTACCGCCAACAGTTAAGTTACCTGTAATTGTAAGGTTATCTGCTACTGTTACTTCTGATGTAGTGTGACCAATGGTTATTGCAATGCCAGATGTTTCTGTAGCAACCTTTAACGCACCTGTTTTATTGGTGATATAAGAGTTAGTTCCATCATGGTACAGTGCCATGTCACTGCCAGCACCAAAGTTAAACTTATCACTGTCGGGTACAATCAAGTCACCACTAGCATTTACTGTAACAACTTTAGATGCTTCAGATGTACCAAGTGTAGTTACATCAAGATAATTTAACTCTGCAGTTGTAGCAGTAACACCGTCAAGCAAGTTAAGTTCGGTAGCTGTAGATGTTACACCGTCAAGTATGTTTAGTTCTGCTGTAGTGGATGTGACACCATCTAAGATGTTAAGTTCTGCAGCGGTTGATGTAACTAATGTGCCACCTAGTTTTAAACCATTTGAAGTATCGTGTGAAGCAATGTTAAAGTCAAAAGCACCATCAGCGAAGGTAGTATTTCCAGTAATTGTAATAGTTGAACCATCAGCCGTAATACTATCAAGAGCAATATTACCCACGTTAGTAATGTTAGCATCACCAAATGAAGTAGCAGCTAAGGTTGTAGCGCCAGTTACTGCAAGCGTACCTGCAATGGCTGTATTACCACTGGTGTTTGCAACGGTAAACTTGTTGCTGTCCATAGTCAAGCCGCCGTTGAGGGCGGTGACACCCGTTACGGTAAGCGCACCAATAATACCAGCGTTTGCATCAACGTCTAGCGTGTCAATATGAGCAGTGCCATCTAGGTATAAGTCTTTAAACTCTAAAGTTGATCCACCTAGATCAACATCACTATCAGTGACAGGGGCTATAAGACCATCTGAAATACGTATCTGCTCTACTGCAGAGCCGCCTACTTCAACAAAGACACCATGTCTATTATTACCAGTATCAACGACTATTTTATTTAAACCGTCTGGATCTGCAATTAAAGGTACATGTGAACCTTCATCACTATCTCCATCATGCCTGTGACCTGTAGTTGCAGAATCACTAAAAGTAAAAGCATCTCTTAGTTTATTGTACTCTGCATTAATAGGTGCAGCCTTAACAACAGCTGTGGGTACGATGTCTGAAGTAGACTGCCTTGAATAACCTGCCATATTTTATCTCCTGTCCCCTAGTCCGTAAGTAACAGAAAAAGCCTGAATAGTGTGGCTAGGGTCTGTTCCATTTGTTACATATTTGATTGACACTGATTTACCTGAACCTGATACGCTTGTTGACTTGATAGGAGAAGGGTTGCCATCATATATCTCTTCTGAATCAAACTTAGCTTTATCATAGAAAGCTGCAGCGCCTTGTGTGGTTATGGCGTAGTCTGAGGCTAGAGTTAAAGATGTATCACCATAGTCGTACTCAACGCCCATTGCTATATTAACTAAACCCTCTGACCGCATGTAAGTATTAATACTGTAGATAGTTTTACGTACCTCTGGATCTTCCATATAGATAAAAGGAGACTGAAAGAAGCTAAATATATCAGCGCCATTAAAATCAGTTCCTACTTCTTGGCGTGATACAAAACCAGAGGAATCTCCGTGGATAACAAACTCTTCTTTATCTATATAACCACTTGCAACTTGATTAACTTCTATACCAACAATCTGAGAAAACTCAAAGCCTTGCCCAGCTTGAGCACTACGCCTAATACCTCCTATAAGACCTAATGAATCCTGGTCTTGAAAGAACATGCGGAACTGAGACTTCTTTTTGAGTACCACTGTCTTGATTGTAGACAGGTCTTCATTTGTAGTGTAGTCCTCAAAGATAGCTTGAATGGGTTTGGATAAGGTTGAAAGTTCAATATCCCCGATACGATCTGTAGCAGATACAGGGCGTACACCATCAGGCGCTAGAAAGATAATCTCTCCGTTAAACTCTACTACGCTGTCAGGTGCTATACAGCCTAAGTTACTTGTTACATTCTGTAGCACAAAGTTAGCTTGGTTATCACCCACTAGTCGTTTAATATTATTAGCACCAAAAATATATAGCTGATCACGAAAGGCTTTAATTTGAGTTATCTTAAAACCTACATTAATTACTCCTCCACCATTAGCAGGGGTAAAGTCTGCTTCAGCTACAGGTGAGCTAAAGTGTATGTGATAAGGGGCTGAAGAATCGCCAGCTAAGAATAAGTGATTGTTGAAAGCGGCTGATAGAGAGGGCGAAGTAGGGGCATTACTATCTGTAATCTGTATGAAGTTGCTACCATCGTAAGTAGCTGCGGGATTAATACCATCAACCAATGCGAACTTAGGAGAACCCCAGTTAAAGTCTTCAAAGCGCACTTGTGTTACGCCTGTCATAGTAGGAGCAACAGGTCTATACTGACCTGCACCAGAGCCTACCTCAATATTACCTGTAACAGCACCACCTGCAGCTATCTGTGTAATAGTATTAAAGAATTTTGTGCTTGTTACTGTAGCATCCGCAGCTGGACCTGTTACTATTTCAACAAGAGCTTGACCTAAGTAGTCTGTGCCTGTAATAGTAAAGGATACACCAGATACGTCACCACCAGCAGAAAAGATAGTAACCTTTCTAGGTTGTAAGGATGCAGCAGTAGTAAAGTTAATTGTGTTGCTTGAGTGTAACGCACCATTAATAACTAAGTTAGCAGCGCCACTAGTTGTTTGTGCGGCACATACGCCGTTCCTATCGTTAGCAACTAAGCTAGAGTCTACAGCAGTCCAGCCTATAACTGTAGGAGTTGCCGTAACTGTAGTGGCCTCTTCAGATGTACCACCTGTAATAATGTTACCTGTAACAAATATTGTGCTGGGCAGTCTTCCGAAGTTAATAACAACGCTGTTAGATGAAGTAGATACTACTGTACCTGTAGCCGCTACACCTGCGGAATTAGCAGCGCTTACAACACCCGTAACTTTTTCACCTACTGTAAGGTCCGTACCCTCTCCACTGGTTACAACAACCGTGTAGTAATGGTTATACCAATGCAGGTAGTTATTTCCACTAGCAGGTTTTCTTGCACCAAATATACCTTGCTGTACATCAGCGGAAACATGGACACCTAAAACAGGGACGCTGTTAGTTGAGTCTCCTGTAAGTTCGCCATAAGATCTTGAGTAACCGCTAATACGTCTATACCCACCTTGAAGGGAGGGTTCATAGTTTATTAATCTATACGCTGATCCAGCAAACTGACCGCCGTGAGTAAGAGGGTCTAGGTTGTTGTAAAGTCCACCACTACAAGGCGTAGCAAACGTGGATAGTTGTTCTGCCATTATTGAGCACCAGTTACAGAGTTGAAATGCCTACCTGTTACAGTAGAAGTTATATACAAAGGTGTATCTAGTAGTAGACGCCGCATGTTATCAATGCCATCCATAAACTTCTTCTCATGGATCTGCCCACTCTGATCATTGGAACGGAAACGCATAAGATACATCATAGCCCCATCAATAACAACTGTGTTAAACCTTTGAGGTATAACAGACACATCATTAAATGCTGTTAGGTCAGCGGGAAAAGAATAGTAGCGATACTCAATATCATAGGCAGCATCTGGAATGGGTGTAACACCAAACTTAGAATCTTGTGTCTGGTAAATACGCAGAGGTACAGACCTAGACGTAGCGCCGCCAATATCTTCTATAGGTCTAAAGCTACGTAGGTAGTCTGCAAATGTAATTACAGGAAGCTTACGAGGTTCGTTCTGTTGTGTTTCGTTCTTTTTAATGTAGAAAGTATCCCAATCTACCTTTGATAAGTCTGCAGGAAAGTCATACACACCCGTACCAACAACTAATGTTTGTGTATTAGTAGTAAGAGTGAAGGGCCACTCCTGTGATATTTGTAATATTTCTCTTATGCTTGAATTAATAGAATCTTTGGCAAGTGCTTGTAAGTTACGTACATCTCCAAAACCTGACCCAGCTGCGTCTAGCTCTGTCTCATTTATGCGTCTGAGTAATTGATTTACTAGAGTGATGTATGTAGCCATGAAAGAACTTCCTTTGAGCAAAGTTAGAGGGGCTAGTTACCCAGCCCCCCTTAGTTTAGCAATTAAGCCAGTGTATCACGATCTACTGTTTGAGCAGTATGGTCTCCGACTTCAGAGACATCCATCAACATACAGTAAACACGTAGTTTACCTGCGCTGAAGGTTGCACCGTCACCCGCAAAGGTTACGTCCATTGTATCTGCAACAGCATTGACAAGGACACCTGCTTGAGCTACTGTTGGTGCATATGCAAGATCTGCAGCACCATCAATATCAAACGCAGCTACGTACTCGTTAGGGTCAACCGCTGTACCAAGAATAGCAGTAGCGTTAGAACCTGTGTTCATAGTAGCAGATTCCATTACTTGAATACCTGCCCATAGAATGACAGTATTACCAGGAATAGTAAGAGCCTGAATAATGTCACCAGCTGAACAATCAACCGCACTTGCAGTGAGGTCAAGAGTGTTTTCAATCATGTAAGGCTTCCGTGAAGGATTACCTGCTCCACGAGTGGGTGCTAAAAATGTAGTTAAAGTAGCCATAAGTTTATCCTCCCTTACGCTGCGTTATATTTAGCAGTTACGATTGCTTCTGGACGAAGAATCTTCCTGCCGTATAGATGCATTCCACGAACAATGTCGGAAAATGAGTCTGGGTCACGATATGACTCAACTTTGTTGATCTGCTCTGCAGAAGCAACTGCTGAATCATGGCCAGCAACAATCACACCGTAGTTAGTGTCCTGGTTAGCTGAACCTGACGTACCTGAGCCTGTACCCACTGAAGGTAGGTTATTTGACTGATAGATACGGAAGCCGTGTAGGTTGTTCAATACAAGACCATTCTGGAGACCTGAGCCACCCTGATCTGCATTTAATACTCGTGAATCTTCGTCTTTCAAGAGTTCCATAAATACAGCGTCCAAGACCAGCCAGCGACCACGAGAGTCTACATTCTGTTGGTCAAGCAAGCGACCCATACGTGCAATAACCTGCAAAGGTGATGCAACAGATGTGCTTGCAGCAGTAGCGCCACCAAAACGAGGTGTCAAAGGAATAGAGTGATCCCCTGCTGAACTTGTTGTTATGTTACCAAATGAATCCTTGCGTAGCTTCATAGTTGTCAACAATTCGTCAGTACCAGCAGTATCTACAGCGAGTGTGCCGTTTGTTACGTCATTGACTGCATCTGCATCAGCATGTAAAGCAGACTGCTTGTAACCAGACAAATAGCCAAGGCATTCTTGGTCCATTTGATCAGCTAAACGGTATGCTGCACGATCCGTTGCAAGTTGCATGAAATCTATGTGGCTGTGTGCCTCTTCGATATCGTCAATCTTGAAAGCAAAGTAGTTGCTTTTGTCTACCACAAGCTGAAAATCTTCATCGTCAAGATCTTGTGCTGTGATCTGAGCACCACGAGTGTACTGCTTAACAGAAACCTCTGGTTCCTTCATAATTTTAACGGTATCGCCTTGGTTTGCGATCTCACCAAAATAATCATTGTTAGTAATAGCATTAGCTACAGCGCTCTTGCGAAACGCAAGCTGTACCTGTTTGCTGTAGATGATAGGGCTGAAGTTACCATTTGGTAAGTTCCCGTACCCTGCTGTTGATGTAAAAGCCATGTTATATTCTCCTTTAGATGATGAATGGCTGGTTAATATAGTTACACATTCATATCCGAATGAAGAGGGCCGTTCTTTTTAGGGTATCATACTTGTAGAGGTAGCGCAACCCCTATTAGTGTGGTCCTATAGTCAAATGGGTAGTTCTTTTCGGCTTGTGTAAAGATAGTTATATCTACAATTATCTGTTTGTCAATAGTTATTTCATATCATAGACAAATTTTCCGCTGCGAATTGATTCCATGATAGCATCTGAATGCTTTTCATATTCACGAACAGACATTTTACTCACTTGAGATTCTCGCCACTGTGCTGCAGTATCGTCAGTCTCAGGAGTATTCCTTGTTCTAGCTTTGACAGAGCTTGCTGCTGCCTTATCGCTAGTGTTACCTTTCTTAGTAGTGATATTGTTATCTGACTTGTATAAGTCAATCACACGAGAAACTGACTTAGCGTCATCTAGGTTCTCATACAAAGCATCTTGTACCCACTTAGGCTGTTCACCTGCCCAGTTGTGGAATGCGTCATCACTACGAATAGTTTTAAAGTCAGGGTGAAAGCTCATTAGCTCTGCTTCTGCTTTTTCTTTCTTAGCCGTAACACGTAGCTCTTCTAGCTCCTGCATACGGTTGTCTAAGTCACTTGAGCGCTCTTGCGCTTTCTTGTCTGCGATAGCCTCAACAATGGATGCTACGTCAGGGTATTTCTTTGACCAAGCTTCAATGTCCTGATCTGTCTTAGGTAGTACAAGCTCATTTTTAGCAGCCTTCTGTAGCTGACCTTCAAGGCTTCCTATGCGGTCTTTAAACTCTGACTCTTTTTTAGCCAAGTGCTTTTGTATATCTGCGTAACGTTTCTTATAGCTGCGCTCTTCACCCGTCAGGCTTGCGTCATCTGCTTCTTGTGCTTCAGATGCCTCTTGGGTAGCTTCTTGTTCGGGATTACTCTCATCCTGAACTTGGGCTTCCTGAGTTCCCTCGCTATCGGATTCTTCTTGTTCTGCTCCGACATGATTCCTCATAAGCTCTTTAAGCTCTGCCTCTTCTCTTGCAATACGTTCTGCATTACGGTTGTTCTTGATATACGTAGTTTCTTGTGCTTGGGCTTCAGCCATAGTTTGTTTCCTTATTATTATTATTAGGGGCCAGCATCATTACTGGGTGTCCTCGTTTATTTGTTTTTCTTCTTTTTCTTAGGGCGTTGTACTAGACCGCCTTTATTCTTAGGTACGCCATTATCCTCTTCATCCTCTCTTTGTGTTTGCTGGGCTGAAGTTTCAAATGAACTAAAAGCCCCACCTGTCCTTTGCGATCCCCCTTGACGTGCCTGAGCGACACTACCACCATATTTTTGAGCTTGTTCTTTAGATGACTCAGACATACCTGAACCACCCGTCCAATCTTTTGGATCTTTACCTTCATTAGATGCAGCATACTCGTTCTGCCTTTGACGATGGGAATCAATAGCTTCATAGTGAAAAACTGCATTATCATCACCTGATTCTACAGCACGTTCATATGCGTCACGCTCAGATCCTAAGCTAATACCACCTATTTTAGCGCCATCTGAAGATAAGGTATTGTATTTAGTGTTATACTTATACGTAGGTGTGTTATCTGAAGGTTCAGCATCAGACACTTCATCCTTGCCAACACCAAATATATCAGCCAAGAAGGATTTAAAGCCCCCTCCTGTTTCATAAGTTTCTGCTCTTAACTCTTTTCCTTTGTCCTTATCTAATAACAGTTCTAAATTAGTCTTTTCTTCCCCATCTGGTAAAGCATTAACACTAGACTGTATGTTCTTAAGGTTATTTTTTTCCACCATATATATGCCTAGACCAGCAAGAGGGTTTATAGCAAAACCTAAGTTTTTTGCTAATTTATTACCTCTACTATAATAACTACCAATAGCTTTTTGTAGTTCAGCAGGGTCCTTAGACTTAGTATAGTCTACAGGGTCTGGCGTATTTCTATCTTTAGCAGCCCGTGCAAAGCCATCAGAAGCATCATTACCGCCTGATCCTGAACTTGGTGCTACCTCTGCTTTAGGTGCTTCAGATGCATAGCCCTCTGGTATCATTGCCTGTGCTACACCATCAAAGAAAGGTATAACAACTGTAAGACCTGCAGCATTATAATAGGTTTTATACTCATAACCAGTACCAGTTAATCCACCTTGTATACCAGAAACAACTTGGGTAGGGTCATTAGGGTCTAATCCATAACCGCCGCCATAGGGGTTATCAACTATAACGCCAGGAGGTATATCTACACCATTAGCAGCATACACTACACCACCCTCATTCATCATAGCCATAGTGTCATCTTCAGGTGTATCTACAGTCATAAGTTCTTCATCAGAAAAGGGTAACGCTTCTTCTTGCATAGGGTCACCGCCAATACGTCCTTCTGCGTCCATATCAGCCATACCTTGCTTAGCTTGCATACGCATATCTTCAAATGCCTTAACACCAAAGTAACGCACTACGTCAGCAGGTACAACGTACTCACCTTCGCTTAGCTGTGCAGGTACATCATCACGTACCTCTGCAGGGAGAGAGCCTGGTGGTACATCATTGCCTGACACTGGGTCTACTGTTTCAGCCATACCCTGTTCAGGATTACTTACAAGCATATCTTGCATCTGATCTTCTTCACTCATATTTAAACCACCCTCGTTAAATCTCTTAGAAAACCTATAGCCTATGCTTGGTGCATCAGAACCTATGTTTTCAATGTATATATTAGAGTTATCCCCTATTTTATAGCGTAAGGCAGCAGATCCTAAGTCTACATCTATTTTATCGCCTATCTTGTTACTCATATCAATTATAAAATTATCTAAGTCACTACCTAAACTGAACCTCGTAAACATAGAGCCTTCTTTTGTAGAAACCTTTTCTCCTTCTGGTATATCAAGAGAGCTTTTTCTAAGGCTATTCTCTCCCTGTTCATTTAAGAAGAGATTACCTCCAAGGCTAAATCCTATCTCTTGGTTGTCTTTATCAACAACTGCAGCGTCAGGGTACTTAGGTTTATCATTCATTACTATACCGCCTTCGTTAAAGTTTTTTGTAGGTAGCTTATGTACTGTAACGCCAGCCGCACCAAGCTTATTATTAGTTACTTTAAATCCTTTGCCCAGCGTTTCTGTTATGTAGGAGTTAAGTTCAGGTTGAGTAAAACCTTTTTGGTAAGTATCCCTAGAGGTTATAATAGACATAGGTTCTGGGCCAACTGTACCCTTGGCGTCCATCACATCCCTGCCACGTGTAGTTATAACGGCTCTACCATTAGGCTCAAGCACACGTCCAATATCTTGTACGATAGTATCTCTAACTTTACGGGGTACTACGTTTAGTACATTTAGATTAGTGACTTTCTTATACGAGTTTGAGGGTATATCGGCAGGATTATTAAAGTCAGGTGTAAAGTCACCTTTAGGAAAAGGCTCATATGTATCAAAGTTAAGCTCTTTCTTTGATAGACCTAAACCTGCACCAAAGTCTAGGGTTTTACCTTCACCTGATAGATTCTTTAGTAGGGTATCTGCTTTCTTATACGTAGGAAGAGTACCAGCTATCTGTGTACGAGCAGCATTTTCAGCGGGAGGAAATACAGAAAGCATTATATTGCCACCCATACTGCCCATAGCGTTAGGGTCAACCTCTACACGTTGTGCTAAATCAACAACACCACGCCCAGCAGCTTTAGCGCCACTAGCAACACTTCTTGCCCCTGCCATTAGTGCTTTTTGAGCAACATCACCTGCGCCTGGAACTAGTCCAATAATAGTAGCTACAGCGCCAACACCTCCTAGAATACCAATCAAGAAGTAGTTAGGGTTTTCTTTTTCAAGCTCACTAGAGATCATATCTACTGTCTCGTAAGCACCCTTAATGTCACCAACAACAGGAACAAAGTCAAGTAGTAGGCTTTTATCCTCCTTTGTTAGTTTGAAAGACTGCTTGCCAACAGGTGCATTGACAGGTTTTGGAGCACTTTTTGTGGACACTCCACCTACTTTATTAACTGGCTTGTCAAGACCAAGGAAAGCATCTAAACTAAAAGCTTTTTCTGTTTGATCATTTATGTCAACCATTAACTTTATCCCTCAAGTACTTTAAGTTACGATACGCTGCAATCCTACCTTGAGAGCGATACAACTCTATAGGATCTGATATATTCTCAATACTTTTGTGTTGCTGTGAGATGCACTCATCTAACTCTGTGTTAAATGCATCCCATTCTACTTTATTGTTTACAAAGCTCTTAAGCGACATTACCGCTGAATCCTTGTTCGCCAGGAGTAGGGGCAACGCCTGTGCCTAGAGTACCGCCACCTGCACCCGTAGGGTCTTGTACCTGAGCGCCAGCAGGAGCGCCTTGTGGAGCAGGAGCACCACCTTCAGGACCAGGGACACCTTCAGGAGCCATAGGTGGCTGTGGAGGCGCTTGGAAGGCTTTGAGTATCTCTGCCTGTATAGCAGCGTCCTGCATAGAGTTAGTCACTTTGTCTGGATCAAGGTTCATGCTCTTAGCAATCTCACGAATAACGTAGTCCATCT
>Ga0208032_1000209_pt1 | contig 41832 bp, 35 predicted proteins | sample MalvirAntarct_66_FD_184254 | JGI IMG/M metagenome (GOLD analysis project Ga0208032, IMG submission 184254) | Marine viral communities from the Global Malaspina Expedition - Malaspina viral metaG Antarct_66 (SPAdes) (version 2) | ecosystem: Environmental > Aquatic > Marine > Oceanic | place: West... | reverse complement strand
GCCAAAATACAAACTCTTTAGTAAAATCTTAGCAAGCAACTTATCACTGCTACGCTATCCACTTATTTTATACCCAATTTCATGACTATTCTATAGATGAAAAAAGATAGTATTCACAAGTTTGTATGGACCAACTATGAACAAGGTTTTGTAACAATTTTATTATTTGTTCTACAAATAAGTTTTACTTATTGTAAAGTCGCATCTTATAATGCCACTGAGCAGCATCCATAATAAAGTGTCTATTATATAAAATAGTCACCTTGTAGTAGTAAGTTTTTTGGCATTTAACTGGCTGTTAGGTTGGAGCACGAAAGGTGCTGACCTAGCACCGATTAACAACAATAGGTATTAAGGATAATAATATGGCAGTTTTTTTGACAGATGAATGGTTTGAGCAAGTTGAGCAAATGGGTCAAGAAGCAGGTGAGCTTAATTTGCCGCCCGCACTTGCGAATATGATCGTCAATCTAAAAGTATCTGATAGCGATCAAGACATTGAAGCCAACTTTGCAAACGGTCTATTACATCGCGGCTTAAACGATGGAGCGACCACCACGTTATTGCTTGATCGTAGTATCCTACAATCCATCATCACTGATTTCGATACCAATGAAATCATGGGCGCCTTTATGGGTGGCAAGATCCGTGTCGAAGGCGATATGTCACAGTTAATGGCAGTACAGACGGCTCGTCCAAGTGCTGAGCAAAAAGCGCTTTATAGCAATATTAAGTCAATGACTACAATGGCTTAGAGTCGTTATTAATTTAATCGTATTTAGACAAATAAAAAGCCCCTAAAATCAATTAGGGGCTTTTTATTTGTCTAAAATAATTTAAATCTGACTAGCTGGCTTTCGATTGTGCTACTTGCTGATTTTCTTTATAAATAGCCGCTTGTAGCCATACGTTTGCTTGTACGTAATCATGAACGTTAATAGAGGCAGTATCAGGTGTTTTTAGCGCCCCAATACGCATCACAAACGGATCAGCATCTTGTTCGCGCAGTACCACGACATCAAACAGAATAATCGTTTTACCATTAAATAGGGTTTCTTGCTTGCCAAGTACTTGACCTTGACACCACGCTTCATCTTCTTGACCTAACGTATCGCCAAACAAATAAGCACACATATGACCCAGATTGATCTCGACCGGCGCCATTTGTTCTTTGGTTTCTGGTTGCCATGCTTTGATTTGTTCTTGTAGGTCATCCGGCATCTTTCCATCGTTTGCCGCAACGATATCATTAAAAGCACGGTGATAGCGTATCGCTTCTTGGTCTTCTACTTTGATGACTTCATTTTGTTCACTGATTTTGATCTCATGTGCCCAGGCGCTAAAATTCACAAAATAGGTGGTGTCACGTTGGTATAAATGACGATTAGCGGTATATAGCTGATCAAAAGCATAGATGATGCTGCCATCAGAGGTACGTAAGCGTAATACGGCATCGTGTGAGTTGTCATTGACAATCATACGCTCGATTTTACAGCTCAATCCATATGGGCTATCGACACAAGGGTAGGCATTGATAAAGCATTCAGGCTTGCCATCCTTCATTGCCAGTACTTGATTGATATGACAAGGTTGGTTCTCAGATAGCAATAAACAGCTGTCTTTGGCACTGACATCGGTATTAAGGCCTTTAGGCATCGCTGCTTTTTCAATCATCTGTTGTAACCATTCAGGTACATCATGACTCATGTCATCAGTCAGAATACGCCAATGGTCACCGTGACCAGCTGATTGCTCATCAGTTAAGGTGATTTTGGTAGGAGATTGGATGTTTTTATATTGATAATTAATGGTCATGAAAATACTCAAACTTAAGTCAGCCATGAGGTTTGGGTCTGAAACTGTGATCGCTGAGTACCATGTACCACTTGAAAAGAGGGGTTTATGATGGTCAGCAATGCCATCAGCAAAGAGGCAACAAACAACAATGAGGGGTTAATGACAATTGTCCTTAGCATACAATATATAGGTATAGACACAGAGAATAGCAAGTCTGTTATAAAAAATAATCATAAAACCGCATTTTTTATTATAAAATCTGGACAGTTTTCGGTAATGACTGGCACCTGTTAGCCAAATTGTGTCAAACTAGCTCCCTTTTGACAGCCACATTTGGCTTGTCTTACACCCTGTTTTTGTGTTCGATTGATATGTTTTTGTGGCAGCTGCAAAAGTGTGATGCAATTGCCGCTATTTGTTTTGTAACCTACATAAAGTCGCACGTAGATAAGATAAAGAGTTTGAATATGTTTCGTCCTTTAGCGTTATTTATCGGCTTACGGTACACCCGAGCAGAACGTAGTAATGGTTTTATCTCTTTTATATCACTGATTTCAATGATTGGTCTGACGCTTGGCGTGGCGGTATTGATTACCGTACTGTCGGTCATGAACGGCTTCGATCGTGAGCTAAAAACGCGTATTTTGGGTATGGTACCGCAAGCGACTGTTACATCAACCGAGATTATCGGTGATTGGAAACAAGTCGCGGACAAGATTAAAGAAGATCCGGAAGTGGTTGCAGTTGCGCCTTTTATCCAGTTGCAAGGTATGTTGACCTCGAATGGTCAGGTAGCTGGCATCATGGTGACAGGTGTGGATCCTGAGTATGAGAAAAACGTTTCTATCATCAATGAGCATATGGTAGAAGGCAATATTGATACCCTAAAAAATGGCGAGTTCGGTATTGTGCTTGGTGAAGGTATGGTGCAATCACTAGGGCTACAATTGGGTGACAAAGTCACTCTCGTACTACCAGAAGCATCGCCATCACCTGCTGGCGTTATACCACGCTTTAAGCGCTTTACCTTGACAGGTATATTCTCTATCAGTCCAGAAGTCGACAGTCTCATGGCGTTTATTCCAATGGGCGATGCGGCAAAATTACTGCGTTTACCAGAGGGCGCGCAAGGTATCCGTATGAAGCTTCATGATATCTTTACAGCGCCAATGGCGGCACAAAAAGCGGCGGCGATAGCGCCAGAGCAATTATATCCTAGTGATTGGACCCAGACGCATGGCAATCTATTTGGTGCTATCCAAATGGAAAAAGCCATGGTTGGCTTGCTACTGTTCTTAATCATCCTCGTGGCAGCTTTTAATATTGTTTCAAGTTTAGTGATGCTAGTCACAGATAAAAAAGCAGACATCGCTATCTTAAAAACTTTTGGCGCCTCACCGCGTCTGATTACCCAAGTTTTTATGGTACAAGGTGTGGTGATTGGTTTTATTGGTACCATTGCAGGTACGATATTGGGCGTGATATTTGCATTAACGGTCAGTGATATTTTGGGCTTTATCAATAATAGCTTTGGTCTAAATTTATTTGATGCCTATTTTGTGAACTATCTACCATCGCAGCTGCGTTTGGCAGATGTGGTATTGATTACCAGTGCGTCATTTATATTGAGCTTTTTGGCGACCATTTATCCAGCACGCCGAGCGGCTAAAATTCAGCCTGCACAAACGCTGCGTTACGAGTAATTTATAGGCGTTAATGCCGTTATAAATAAAATAAAGGAAGCATTATGTCTGCTATCTTAAAAGCGACCAATATTAATAAGATATACGATGAAGGTGCCGTGAGCACCCAAGTCTTGACCGGTTTAGATTTGACTGTCATCGCTGGTGAGCGTATCGCTATCGTTGGTACCAGTGGCTCAGGAAAGAGTACTTTGCTCCATCTGCTTGGTGGACTTGATACGCCAACCAGCGGTGAGGTTTGGTTGCATGGTCAGTTGTTAAACAGTATGAATGAGACCGAACGCGGTGCGATGCGCAATAAGCATTTGGGGTTTATTTATCAGTTTCATCATCTATTGGCTGAATTTACTGCCATTGAAAACGTTGCCATGCCGCTATTGATGCGCCCAGAAGTATCGACGGCTGAAGCGCGTCAGCAAGCCATCGATATTTTAAACAGTGTTGGTCTTGAGCATCGTTTGGCACATAGACCTGGTGAGTTGTCAGGCGGTGAGCGTCAGCGCGTGGCGATCGCGCGTGCTTTAGTCACCAAACCGTCGCTTATCTTGGCAGATGAGCCAACAGGTAACCTAGATTATGATAACGCACAAAGCGTTTTTGGATTATTATCAGAGCTGCAAAGTACGATGCAAACGGCACTATTGATGGTCACTCATGATCGAAATCTAGCGGCGCTTGCTGATCGTCAGCTGCTTTTACGTAATGGTCATTGGGAAAATTATTAAAATATAATAGGAAAGGACTGCAAGATAGCAGTCTATTGATTGAGTAAGGATAAATATAATGGATAAAGATGACGACCCGATTGCTGCTTTTGGCAGTATTGAAGAAGGCGATGAGCCACTAAAACTTTATATGGATACCGCGTTATTTGATACGCTCGATAAACAAGGTCAAATAGATTTACTGACGCCCGTTTTCGATCGTATTACTTTGGCAGGTGTTGATTTTGATTTAAAGGTTCAAGACAGTGCGACAGGTAAGCGTTATGTATTGCTCAAAAACGAAGAAGTGGTTGAAGTTTTTGTGATGGATAATAAGCTCACTGACAACATTCTTAATGCTATTGAAGAAAATAGAGATGAGGATTGATAGAATTTATTAAAGTTCGGGCGGCTTATCCAAAGAGCTAAGCTGCCTTTTTTGCCAACTCGTGACAGTCTTATAGCGCCAAATGGCTTTAAACGCTAAGCCGCAGACGATGCTTGTAATAATGGCTAAGATAGTCAGACCTAGGCAAAATGCGGTCAAGGACACAGTGCCTTTATAAGTAATAAAGGGGTTGGCGCCGTCCGATATAATCCATAAACTTAAGTCAGAGATCATCCTGCCGATCGTGCGCAAGCTAATCATCGGCAAATCGAGTATTTCGGCACCGATATAGTATCCAGCGTAAAATACCGGTAAGGTGGTGAGTGGATTGGTAATCCATGTTAAGCCCAGTGCCATAGGGACATTGGCACGGAAAATAAGCGCACCAATCAATGCTAATAACATCTGTCCTGGCAATGGAAAAAAGGCACTCAGCACGCCGATATAGACGGCTTTATTTAAGCTATGGCGATTAAAATGCCACAATCGTGGGTCAGAAAGTTGCGGCGCAAACAGTTTTAATGTGCGACTTTCTAACACTTTCTCAGGGGTAGGTAATAAGTCTTTTAAACGTTTTTTTGGCACAGATTTGCCTTTACTCATTGTCCGCAGCCCGCTCAATCATAATAATAGGCAGATAGGCAGTCATGTTATTGATAAAAGTATAGATAAGAATTCTATCAGAAAAACGTAAAAAGAACGTTAGACAATCACCATCCTAGTGTGTGCAATTAGTATAGGATAATATCCGGATAAATACCATGGCTTGATGTAGCGGTATTTAGCGCCAAGTTAATATAGCAAGCGCATTACAGTTTTTTAGTGGATGCTATATATTATTTAAAATATCAAGCAAGGAGCACTGGTGTATTGGTTAATAGGTAGCTTTATCATCCTTGCTATAATGGGTGTTTTGGCGGTTGCTGATAGCACGCCTATACTAATAATGCCGCTATTTATGGATAGCGCCACCACTCCTGTTCTGACTATTTCATTCATACTTCTTACCTTTATTTTAATTTTGATCAGCCAGTTTACTATCCCGTCAGTTAATCCTATCAATTCCGTAAAAAATACGTCTCATCACTCTAGGTTTGCTTCTCGTATTCTCTATTTTATATCAATCGCTATACTAGCAAGCACTTTGGTTATTGGTAGTGGTTTGAAGGCACTAGTAAGTCATCAACAAGCAGACGATCAAAAAATTACTGAGCCAATGCGTGTGCAGGCTTTGGTTCATATAGAGGGAATAAGCGATAGTGTGTATGATGCTGGTACCGATACCGGCTATCGGCAAGTGGCGATCATCAGTCAAATATTGCCATTGGTTTCTGAGCTGACAGCGCAAGACTTGGATAAAGTGACAGCAGAATACGGAGCAGGGCTAAATAATAGCCTAAGCGGCGATGATATCAAGTATGAATCTTCAAATGCCATATCTTCACATCAAAACACACTTGCTGAAAATGCTGTTCAAGATAAGGTATACCGCGTCCTACTCAATGCTTACCCAAAAAAGCCAGCCAAACAGTCATCTAAGACTAACTCTCAGAAAAAATCTAAGAAAACAGAAAAACAAAGTCAGATTGCTGACTTAAATCATTTGCAGCCGGGTGATAGATTGTTTATGACCTTGACGCTGGCACCGCTTGCTACTTCTGAGCAAGTATCAAATAACCCATCAGGGTTTGATAGTTATCGCTGGCTACGTAGTCGGCACATTGACGGCGTTGCCAATATACTGGCTACCAGCAGCGCGATTTTGCCATCCAGTCACCCACAGATACAGTCACATTCAAATTCAAATTCGCATTTACTCTCTTCTGATTCTTATTTAACACGGTTGCGTACTGCTATTGACCAAGGGCGTTGGCAATTACGCCAGCACTTTTATAAAGATTGGGCTACAAATACTGCTGCAGAGCAACAAGCAAAAGCGGTCACATTAAGCTTGCTGACCGGTGATCGCAGTTTAATTAATCGTGAGACCAAAGATCTATATCAGTTGGCTGGCATTTCACACTTATTAGCAATATCGGGTACGCATGTTTTGTTTTTAGCGATTGTGCTGGCTGGTATAGTTATTCTACTAGCTAATCGTATGTATCCCGCTTTATATCGCTATATTCCGCGCTGGCACGTACGTTGGTGGGTGATGATTAGCGCCGCATTTATTTATGCATTGTTTACAGGGTTTGATGTGCCCGCTGCACGTACCGCATGGATGCTACTGGCAATTGGTCTGACAAGACTAACTTTATTACCTGTCAGTACCATGCGCGTATTATTTGCTCTGGCAGTACTGATGGCATGGCATGACCCTTATGTATTATGGCAAGCAGGTTATTGGCTGTCTTTTATTGCCGTGGCATTATTGCTTAAATATGAAGATACCTCACAAAATCAGCCATTAACATCAAACCAACCCTCTACTTCCTATGACAAATTACTCAGACGTTTATGGCTAAACTTTAAGCGCTTATTTAAGTTGCAGTGTTGGCTATTCCTCGCTCTATTACCTGTGACTTTGTTGCTCTTTGGCAAAGCATCACTATGGGGATTAATCGTCAATCTCTTTGCTATTGGCTTATTTGGTTGGATTATCGTACCGCTTAATTTATTGGCTGGGCTTTGCTATCTTATATTGCCGTCTGTAGCCGATATTATTTGGATGTTAGTCACTGCGATTATCAGTAACCTACACGAACTGATAGGATGGCTAACGGCAATGCCTGTGCTATCAGATGCGTGGCTTTATACGCCCGTCAATGCCGCTATTTTGCTCATGGCATTATTAACCATGTTACCTTGGTTGCTACCTCGCGGTCTGATCAGTCATTGGCTAGTATTGCCACCGCTCAGTCTTTTGGTAATGACGGTATATGCCAATCAGCAGTCACTGACTACGACACCCACTCTATATATATTGCCAACGGGTGATCATTATATAAGTGCCGCTTTATTACAATATCCTGTCGTCAATGATAAAGATGCCAAAAATACCAGCTGGCTGTTTTTGGCAGATCATAGACCCAGTAACACTAAAACTAAGACCATGCCCAGCAATCTGACGGCAGATAAATTCTCTACCACGTTAGAGCAACAATTGGGCAGCTTATCTGTCAACAAGCTAGAGGGCATCGTCGTACAAAGCAGTAGTAGTGGCGTGACTGATTCACGCGTTTACGATAAAAAGAGCAGCGCAGTGAGTCCTAATGATTCAGAACTCTTACCCATGATAGTCGCTCAGCTCAGTCAGAGATTGCCTGTGAGCCAATACTGGCAAGCAGGACGTAGTGAGCGTTGGTCTGCGCTACATCAAGCTTATAAAGTTACTACGGACTCTCAAAAGACGGCAACTATTAGCGCCCAACGTTGCGAATCTGGTGAAATATGGCAGCTGCCAAATGGCAACTTAACGTTGCAAGCAATCACAGGCTGGAGCAAGATAGAGGATGCCAGTGTTTGGGATTGTACTGTGGCTATTGATAGCAGCACGACCATACGAGTGCTCAAGTATCAAGCAAACGATCCTCTCAAGTCATTACCTGCTAACTCGCAAACACTCATGTCAAAAAGCCAACCACTATCTAACCAAGCAAATATGTTGCAATCGCGGCTAATTTTGAATGCAGATACGCATGAGAGAATTTGGCAAATGTGGTCGTTGCTATGCTCGGCTGATTTAACCAATAGCAATATAGCCATGAATCATACGACATGGTTAGGTCACAGTACCTCACATATCCCGAATGAGGTAATCAGCCAGCAACAAATAGATGAGATAATAACCTATGATAATAAACCGTTAGAAGTGGCTTTATCTTCTGATGCGCTATTCAAAGAGGGTGATTAGGAATTGTTCCAATATCAATAATGTTGCAGATGTTATTGGGAACTCCTAATATCTAGCGATAGTGTTTTATTTGTGATATCACATTTATAAAATACACGTATTTCACAGCGATGCTATTGAACCACGAGTAAAATGGCACCATACTTAACCACCTATTCATACAGAAAACTTAAACAGTAAGAATCTCGAATTTTCTGTCGCAAGTTTATATAATCTGTCTTTTATCGTTTTACATTGTTTCTACTTAGGAAGTTATATGCCCAACTGGCCGCCAGACCCTAACAAACGTCCTGATAATTCGGCAAATCAGCCAGCACCGATGCAGCAGTCAAACCAGCCGAGCGGGCAAGAATGGCGACTGATTGAAAATACTTTATTAGCAAGCGTGGTCGAGCAACGCCGTGCCCGTCGTTGGAGTATTTTCTTTAAGCTATTGACCTTTGGCTATATTTTATTGATATTTTTGACGATTGGTCGTAGCTGTAGTACTGAAGCACCCACTGGTCTTGATGGTATCGATACCAGTAAGCCGCATTTGGCAGTGGTTGAGCTTCAAGGAACTATTAGCAGTGGTGATGTCGCTAATGCTTATGATGTCAATGATGCGCTCACACGCGCCTTTAAAAACAGTAACTCAAAGGCAGTGGCGCTCGACATCAACTCACCGGGTGGCTCGCCTGTGCAGTCAGATGAAATCTGGCAGACTATGATGGATTTGCGTAAAGAATATCCAGATAAAAAGCTTTATGCGGTGATTGGCGATATGGGTGCTTCAGGCGCGTATTATATCGCATCAGCGGCTGATGAAATTTATGTCAATCCATCAAGCCTAGTCGGTTCGATTGGCGTCATTATGCCAAGCTATAACGTAAAAGGCTTAATGGATAAGGTCGGCGTAGAAGATCGTACCATTACGGCAGGTGAGTACAAAGATATCTTGAGTCTGTCACGTCCATTAACGGATTATGAAGAACAGCATGTCGAAAAAGTGTTAGATAATACTCACAAGCACTTTATTAATGCCGTAAAAGAAGGTCGTGGTGATCGTCTAAAAAATCCTGAACAGAACAAGCTGTTTTCGGGACTTTTTTGGACAGGTGAGCAATCTATCGAGCTTGGCTTGGCGGATAAAAAAGGCAGTATCTCAAGCTTAGAGAAAGAGCTGAAACTGAAAAATGTAGTCAATTATAGCCCGAGTGACCCATTCCAGCTATTTATGGATCGCTTTGCCGTTAAATTGGGCGCAGGTGTGGGTTCAAGCATCAATCTTGATATCTTGCCACAAGAGGAAGGTAACGCCCAGATGCGTTAATGGACTTTAATTTTTAGAGTTACCGTGTATGATTGTTAAGGCTGAGCGTGTGATTACGCTCAGCCTTATTTATGTATCGCTGTATAATATCTAGAACCATCATAAAATATAAACTACTTATACCAGCCAATGAGAATGTGTCATGAGTGAAGTCAATTTGCAGTCATTTGCGTCCTTACCGATATCGAAAATAACACAAAAACCCGTCATTCATTTTGCTCATGCCAATGGTATGCCAAGTCCTGTCTATGAGCCTTTTTTTGAAAAGTTGGCGCAAGTTTTTACCATAGAATATATCTCGATGCTGGGCAATACCCCTGATTATCCGGTAGATAATCATTGGCGCAGCCTCACGCAGCAGATTGTCGATAGTGTCAAAGATACCTGCGAGAAGCACGGGGTCACTCAAGTTATCGCCGTGGGACATTCGCTTGGTGCCATGTGTACGATGCAAGCCTTGTATCGCGCGCCTCAATATTTCTCGCAAGCCATACTGATGGATCCACCGTGGATTTATGGCAAAGTTAGCTTGTTATGGCATCTGGCTAAAACCGCAGACAGACTGCCACTGATGAATAATCGCTTGATGGATAAGCTGTCGCCAGCTGGCGTGTCTAAGCATCGCCGTGACGTTTGGGACAGCCGAGAAGATGCGTATGATAAGCTGCGCCATAAAGGGTTTTTTAAAAACTTTACTGAGCGCAGTTTCCAAGGTTACACTGAGCATGGTTTGCATCAGCGCGCTGATGGCAAAGTCACTTTGGCTATTCCAAAAGCCAGTGAGGTTGCAGTATTTCGCACCAATCCTTCTTGGTATTGGCTGACCCCAAATCGTGCCCCTAAAGTGTCTGTTACCCTGATTATCGGTGAGGACAGTATCTTCTTAAAGCGTCGATTCCCGCAGCAAATAAAGTCGCGTTTAAATATCCCTTATGTCACTCATGTAGGTGGTCATATGTTCCCACTTGAGTACCCAGAGTCCGTATCGCAGCAGGTATTAGCATTGATTGAAAAACAGTTATCTGCTAAATAATAACCGTCTTTATTTTCAATGAATTACCTTACGCTAAACCGACTATCTTTTTAAGTAGTTTTTAAGCAATACTTCAGTACCGTTTTGAGTGAACATATTATGTCAATGCGAATGCCAAATAGGAGCGAGGCTGAAAATAGTCTAGCTGTAATATTACCTAAGCCTTTATTCACATGCTTAGGAACTTTGCTGCTTATTGTAGGCATGGTGATGACGTTTTTTGTTAGTCAATTAATCGGTGTTTATATCGCCGGCAAGCTGGTATTACCAACTGCTAAAAGTGCAACGATAGGTGATATCTTCTTTTTTGGCAGCAATGATGGGACGGTCGTCAGTATTTCTATCATGATAGGCTGCATGCTATTAATGGCAATCAGTGCGTTGATTATTCGCATGAGAGGCGGCAATTTAAGACAGTATTTGGTATTAAAACCTTTCTCATTGGCAACGGGTATGGGCATGGTAGCGCTACTGTTGATATTTATGATTGGCAGTCAAGCACTGACCTATATACTCGATGAATCACCACTGTCATTTGTAGATCCTTTATATCAGTCTGTCAGCTCAGTATGGCTGCTTGTTTTTGCGATGGTCATCGTCGCACCTATTTATGAAGAGCTGATATTTCGGGGGTTATTGTGGTCGGCGATTACGGAGCAGTTTACTTCGCCACCTGCTACAGAATATCGCGGGGCAATCGTAGCAAGTTTGGTAACCAGTTTTATATTTGCGGTCATTCATTTGCAGTATGGTATTTATGAGATCAGTACCATTGTGGTACTGGCATTGATATTTTGCTATGCGCGTATCAAATCAGGCTCGCTGATATTACCTATGATATTACATATTATAAATAACGGCGCGGCTATGTGGCAGTATCTGGCGCAAGTCGCGTAGGAGGTAACAGTGAATACTTAAGCCGTATACACTGTTATTTAATGGTAGATTTTATTAAGCATCAGGGTTAAGGGCTAATACTTCAGTCGCTGCGTGCTTGATATCATCGATGGTCAAGTGAGGCTTACCGCTCAATGCTTGACGCCATTTGCGCGCACCCATCAGCCCTTGAAATAATCCTAAATAGTGCCGAGTCATCGTTGGAAGCGCTTCCCCTTTAGCTATTTGCTCCTCTAAATAAGGATACAGCTGCGCTAGTATATCTGAACGCCTAGGAATAGGGTCGTCCCATAAGCTATTAGCTTCGGCAAGCAGATACGGGTTATGATAAAAGGCACGTCCTATCATGACGCCATCGATATGCTTAAGGTGTGCCTCAATATCAGCGATGCTCTCAATCCCACCATTAATCTCAATATCAAGCGTTGGGAAATCTTGTTTAAGCCGATAAACATCCTCATAGCGTAGCGGTGGTATTTCACGATTTTGCTTTGGGCTCAAGCCTTGTAGCCACGCCGTACGCGCATGAACGATAAAGCGTGTACAACCACCTGCTGCCACTGTCTGCACAAAATCCGCCATAAATTCATAACTGTCAAAGTCATCAATGCCGATACGATGTTTGACCGTCACTGGGATATCGATAGCTGCTTGCATATGCTTGACCAAATCTGCAACCGTATTGGGTTCTGCCATTAGGCAAGCACCAATCTTATTATGCTGTACACGATCAGAGGGGCAGCCCACATTAATATTGACCTCATCATAACCATACTGCTGAGCAAATTCTGCACACTGCGTCATCTCAGTTATATCTGCGCCACCAAGTTGCAGTACTAGAGGGTGTTCAAGGTCATCAAAGCGCAGATGCCGCGCGCGATTACCATGTATCAGCGCGCCTGTACTAATCATCTCAGTATACAAATAGACATGTGGGTTAAAAATACGGGCAAAATAACGATAATCTGTAGTCGTCCAATCAATCATAGGGGCAACCGAAAGACGTTTGTTGGTCATATCAACCATAGTGGTTAAGCCTTAATTTTTTAGAAATTTTTAAAGATGTATATGCTAAATGCTTATGGTGTATGCGCCAGTTTGCGAATCACTTATAAGGGCTTGTGAATCTATAATCAATAGGCGGATAAAACATCAGCCTATTTGGATAAAATATTACTAAATGACCTGATTGATTCTTTTGAGTTCAGGCAGATTATAAAAATAAATCCCCATAATTATGGCAATAAAACCGATAAAGACGATATAGAGTGCAGGAGAAAAGCTCACATATAAAGTGGCGTAGCCAAGCCCGAACGGTATCAATACCCCAACAATACCATAAGTGACATTATAGCAAAAAGCCATTCCGGTGAGTCGCACATTGGTAGGAAATAGCTGAATCAAGATGGCAGGTATCATGCCGACAATACCCGCACAAAACCCCAAAAGCGCATACATAATAAGGATATAGTCGCCACTAGCCTCTAAATGATAGAAGAAGGCGAGCATTTGAGCGATCAAAATAATAGAGCCTATCATCAAGATTTTGCCAAAGTTCTGATGGTTAGAGATGATGCCATAAAAGACACAACCAAAAATCATAAAGACGATGCCAAGACTGTGCGAGAATCCAAACAAGTCAGTATCAAGTGTAAAACGTAATTCAATCAAATCAGGCAGTAAAATAACAACGACTGTGGTAATACTTGAGGCAATTAAAGTGAGAACAAGACCAATAAAGATAGCATGTTTACAATGCTTAAATAGGGTTGTAAAAGGCTTAGCAACATAATCACTGGGTCTTGAACTTTTCATCTGAGTGAAAAACGGTGTTTCTTCTATCCATCGCCAGGCAAGGAGCGGTAAGACCGTCAGGATAGCTGCGATAAAGAAGGGCAAACGCCAGCCATAATCTGCCAATTGCTCAGTGGTCAACGTACTGTTTAACCAGAGAAAAAAAGCATTAGAAAATAAAACGCCCACAAAAAAGCTTGCAGTAACGTAGCTACAGCCTACAGACAGATATTGGCGCGGCACGTGCTCTGCGACAAACACCCAAGAAAGTGGCACATAAAGACCGTATGCCATGCCATGTATGATTCGCAAGACGATAAACAATGCTGGCGCTGCCAAACCCCACTGTGCATAAGTAGGTAGGCACCCCATCGCGAATAAGCTTGCTGCCGTGACCAAGATACTAATCAATAATAAAGGCTTGCGACCTTTGATATCGCCATAACGTCCAAAGATAACACCACCGAGTGGACGTGCAACATAACCAATGGCAAACAGTGCAAGTCCCTGTATCTTTGCAGTGTTGGGATCGGAGCTGACAGGAAACATAGTCGCTGCCATCACCTCTGCAAGATAAAGATATATTAAAAAGTCAAAAAATGCTATTGCACTGCTATAGCAGGTAAATAAGACCATATTTCTATCTTTAGACGTCATGAGTGCATATTGAGAACGAGAAGGCATAATAGGTCGTGCATCCACATATTAAGGTATTCGTTAAGAGGGTTATTATCTAAATAACTCTCTATAATAAAAAACGACAAACCATCATTGCTAATGATTCATCGTAGAAATAAGGGTGTTCGGGTGAAATATGGCTATAAATTCAAAGTTAAGCATTGAGCCTAAGCTTTACTCAACTTCCGCCTTTATCGGCAAATACCTATAGAAGCCAATCAATAGGTAGCCATGACATGATGGTCAGCCAAACGTGGTCGCTGATATCGACGCGCGGCTCTGAATCATAAATGACTTTTTTGTCATCCTCCATGGTATGCCATTGTAAATTACCATTTTCTAACAATTTAACTTCATACGCCTGATTCAATAAATCATCACTTAATGCCTCATGCAGCTGCGTGGCAAGCTCATCATCATTGATAATCACGCCCATCTCAGTATTAATATTAGCTGAGCGAGGGTCAACATTATATGAGCCAATGAAGACTTGATAGTCATCAACGGCAAATGCTTTGGCGTGTAAGCTGGTTGAAGATTGACTACGTGCTTTCCAGAGTTTGTTTTCGCGTTTTTCTTCAGAAGCGGTTGATTTTAGCTCATAGATTTTGACGCCCGCGCGCAGTAAACTAGGCCGCCATTGGCTATAACCAGAATGTACTGCCGTTACGTCGGTTGCATCAAATGAATTGGTGAGAATTTTGATTTCGATACCAGATTCTGCTAATGAGACCAACGTATTAACACCGTCTTTGGTCGGTACAAAGTAGGAGGAGATAATAGTCAGTTTCTTTGATGGACTACCAAGCAAAGTGCGCAGCTGATGCACCAGATTGGTGTCTGCTGGCACGGTTTTGGTCAATTTGCCGACGTCATCACTCAAGAACTGCATGTCCGTCCAGCGAAACGGCACTCGTTTATTAATCAAATCCGTATCGATAGAGGAGTCTTCAATGGCTGCTTTATACACTGATAAACTGCCACTGCTACTACTTTTCTCATCGGCTTTTAACTTATCGAGCCCTTGTACGAAGTCAGTCGTCTCTCCTTTATCAAGAGTCGCTAAGGTTTGAATATCGAATGATATTGGTGCTGACCAGTAGCTGGCAAAGCTATTGTCAATATCTGCCACCACTTTACCAATCAATAGTACATCCAAATCTGCGAACTGACTGCTTTTATCATTGCTTAGGTATTCATCACCGATATTACGACCACCAATGATGGTGATTTGTTTATCAAAAATCATGCTTTTATTGTGCATGCGTCTATTGATACGTGGCAAACCGGTGACAAAATTTAAAGTCTGAAATTTACGATGCATGAGTGGATTGATAATACGCACAGCAATATTAGGGTGACTGGCAAAACGCAGTAAATGCTGATCAAACTTAGCATTATTATTAAAATCATCGAGCAGTAAACGTACAATCACGCCGCGTTCCGCCGCATCCCATAAGTCTTTGAGCATCAGCTGACCGGCTTGATCATCGTGCCAGATATAGTACTGGGCATCGATATTGCGCGTTGCCATACCTGTCAATATACTGCGTGAGGCAAAAGCATTGGCGCCCGTCACAATTGGATGATAGCCTGATAAATCAGGGTGAATCTCACTCTGTTGACTGATGGCAGCAACCAAATCAAGACTATCCGTGTTTGGGGTAGCAAGGTCTGTGCTGACAGTCGTAGTATTTATAGGATCGCCCTCTTTTTGGGCGTCTTTTTCTATTTCAGCTTGTTTGCTGATGTCCGATTGGTATAAAGCATTGACCCGTGCAGATAGTGCTTGGCTTTCAGGCAAGTGCGGCTGCTTGGGTAAGCTTTGGCATCCACTAAGACCTAAGGTGAGACCGAGTGTCAGGCTCAACGATAAGTTGCTGGGTTCTATACTGAACATCGACATAAATAAATTACCTTAGTGAGCCTTTATATAATGGAGAAGTTGCCAAAAAATATGTATGGATTTCTTGGTGGTTTTGCAGATAATAACACTGATTATAAGGCATATGATAATATCGCCTAAGGCAAAGTTTAAATCGCCGCTAAGCTTATCAGGTGTCGGCATCTGTGCCTATTATAAATACGTTACTTTTATAAAATATTGCCTGTATTAGATCTTGTTCTTATTGGATCTAGGTAGCACAATTTTTGCTTCTTCTTTCTAATAAGTGATACGTTAGGCAAAATAATGGACAGTCAGCGCTGAAAACTGCTGCTTTGAAGCTGCTGCTTGGAATAATTTATCATGATATGATAACGCGAATGCGTGATGTTTATAATCAAAAATAAACGCTATTATAAATAACAATCAAGGCAATGGAAACTTTATGAGTCAACCGCAAAATAAAGACAATATAAACGGCTTGGATGCAAACTGGTGCAATGATGCACTGGATTTAGAACTCGATTATGGTATGCAAACCATTGCAGTACGTGCAGGTCAGCATCGTACCGATGAGGGCGAACATTCAGAAGCTATTTTTACGACCAGCTCTTATGTATATAGCTCAGCAGCTGATGCTGCCAGTCATTTTGATGGCACTAAAACGGGCAATGTCTACTCACGTCATACCAATCCAAGCGTACGTACCTTTGAGCGCCGTTTAGCAGCACTTGAAAATGGTGAGCGTGCAGTCGCAACAGCCTCTGGCATGGGTGCGATTTTGACCATGTGTTTGGCGTACTTAAAAGCCGGTGACCATTTACTTGCTGCTAATCAGCTATTTGGCTCCTCTATTGGTCTGTTTAATAACTATATGGCAAAGTTTGGTGTAGAAGTCAGTTACGTTGATTGTTTCGACAATGACGCATGGGCAAATGCTGTTCAACCAAATACCAAGGTGATTTATTGCGAAAGCCCCAGTAATCCATTGGCACAGATTTGTGATATTGGCTTTTTAAGCCAGCTATGTAAAGCCAATGATATACTCTTGGTCGTTGACAACTGCTTTGCCACCCCAGCTTTGCAACGTCCGCTTGATTTGGGTGCCGATGTGGTGATTCATTCTGCAACCAAATACTTAGACGGTCAGGGTCGAGTACTTGGTGGCGCGTTAGTCGGTAGCGATAAGCTGATGCAAGAAGCGTTTACCGTCATACGTTCAGGCGGTATCAGCATGAGCCCTTTTAATGCTTGGGTCTTTACCAAAGGACTTGAAACACTTAAATTACGTATGCAAGCGCATTGTAGTAATGCCAATCAAGTGGCAAAGTTTTTGGTTAATCATCCCAATGTCAGCACCGTACACTTTTCAGGCTTGAGCGACCATCCATCGCATGAGTTGACCAAACGTCAGCATCATATGAAAGACGGCTTTGGAGCAATTATGGGTTTTGAAGTGCAGCCATCAGAGACGCGTGATTCAAAATCTGCCGCATGGCATGTCATTGATTCAACTCAAATGGTCTCTATCACCAATAATTTGGGTGATGCGAAAACAACGATTACCCATCCTGCAACAACGACCCATTTTCGTTTGAGCGCCCAAGAGCGCGCAGAAGCAGGCGTAAAAGACGGTCTGATTCGTCTGTCGGTCGGTCTAGAAGATGTAGAAGATATCATCAAAGATTTGGCGCGTGGTTTAGACAGTTTGTAAAGATAACGGTATAATTGCTATTAGTATTTTATTTTTTATTATCAAAACCCCCATTATTTATTATTAAAAAACCAAGAGGCAACTATGAATATCCAAGCATTGATGCAACAAGCACAAACCATGCAAAAGAAAGTCGAAGCAAACGTCGAAAATGCTAAAAAAGAGCTTGGCAATAAAGAAGTGCATGCAGAAGCGGGCAGTGGTCTGGTAAAAGTAACCATGACGGGTCGTCATGTGGTTAAGCGCTTGACCATTGATCCAAGCTTATTAGAAGATGAGCCAGATATGATCGAAGATCTTATCGCTGCTGCTATCAATGACGCGGTGCGCCAAGCAGATGCGCTATACGAAGAAACCATGGCTGGCGCGACCTCAGGTATGGGCTTGCCACCAGGTATGCAAGGTATGTTCTAAGTAGCTGGTTCTTAAACGCTAAAGGCGACATATTAAAGAAAATGGGGTTGTTATCGACATGATACGACCCCATTTTCATAGTTATGATTTATAAACAAAGGACATCACTTTGCTGACAGCCAAATTTGATCAGCTGGTCAAACAGTTGCGTATCTTGCCGGGCGTTGGTCAAAAAAGCGCTCAACGTATGGCGCTGCATCTGCTCACCAAAAAACGCCCACAAGGCATGGCACTTGCTCAAGCGCTTGATGAGGCGATGCGTGATATCGTCGAATGTCAGCGCTGCCATAGTTTTAGCGATGAGGCTGTTTGCCCATTATGCCAAGATCCTAGGCGTGATGATGCATTGCTATGCGTGGTTGAGACTGCAGCTGACGTGATGGCGATAGAGCAGACGGCAGGCTATCGTGGGCGTTATTTTGTTTTAGGTGGTCACTTATCACCGATTGATGGCATTAGCGCTGATGATTTAAATATTGAGCAACTGGTCTGGCGCGTCAAGCAAGAGCCTGTTGAAGAGCTGATATTGGCGACCGGTACGACGGTCGAAGGGCAAACGACCGCGCACTTTATCAGTGAGGCAGTCAGTCGTCATGTCAATAAAATTACGCGTCTGGCGCAAGGCGTACCTATGGGCGGCGAGCTTGAATATCTTGACAGCATGACCCTTGGACAAGCGATGCAAAATCGCTCCTTTTTATAGTCTTCTTATCTTTATCAGATTAAAATCCTGCGCATTTTATTCAATGATGTGGTTATAATTGCTTATATTATTTTATCGCTTTCTCTTTTAATTTTATTAAGACGTGCTTTAGCGTTTTATTCTCTCTTATCAATGCAGGTATCTGCCCGTGTCTAACACTGCTCCAACCGAATCAAACCTTCAAAATACATTTTCGGCTGACGAAGTACACCATTCAGTCAATCCAGCCAAATTAGTAGACCTGCCAGTAGAGCCGGATATTGACGCATTATTAGATATTGCTGATGAGGTTGCCGTCACTTGGGTGCGTAAGCAAAGCCAGTTGGATGAAGTGATTGATGCATTGGCCACTTGCGGGCGTGTGGCATTAGATACCGAGTTTATCAAGCGCGATACCTATTATCCACGCTTAGCACTGATACAGCTGAATACTGGCAATCATGTATATTTATTAGATGCGCCACAGTTACAACTGAGTGAGCTATGGCAAGCACTTATGAAAGTTGATGTGGCTATCTGGCATGCTTGTGGTGAAGATTTAGGTATATTTTATCTATTGTCCGGTTGCCCGCCGCTGACCAATATTTTTGATACGCAAATTGCCTTGTCCTACTTAACAGGTCAATTACAGATGGGTTATCAGCAGGCGCTTGATGAGCAGCTCGATATGCATATTGATAAGGAACAAAGCCAGTCAGATTGGTTACAGCGACCATTATCAGATGAGCAAGAGCAATATGCGATTGATGACGTGCGCTTTTTACCTGCGTTATATTTGAGTCTTGAATACGCCCTAAAATCTCAAGGCCTCTATGAGTATGTCTGGGAAGACTGTCAGCTTTACGCCAACGACTTATATGATGCCCAAAATGTTGCAGACGAGCAGATGTATCTAACCATGGCAGATTATCGCTATACCTCTGAGCAAATGGCAATATTGCAGGCGGTAGCCACATGGCGTGAAGAGCTAGCGCGCTCAACCAATCAGCCCCGTACTTTTGTGATTAAAAAACAAGCCGTGCGTGAGATTATCACTGAAAAACCAAACACGATGCGTGAGCTTGCGCATAAGACAACGATACATCGCAGTATGTTGCGACTGTATGGTGAAGAGTTACTCAAAGTGATAAAGGAAGCAAAAAATCTGCATCCTGCAGAATATCCAGATTCTCTATTGCCGCCGTATCGCTCGAAGAATAAAGTACTCTCAAAAGCGGTACAAAAAACGATAGATGATCAAGCAAAAGTTACCGGCGTACCTGCCAATGTCTTAATGCGTAAAAAATGGCTTGGGCAATTATATGAAGTGATTGCTTATGATAAAGATATCAGCGAGTTGCCGCAAGGGTTGAAAGGCTGGCGTCATGATTGGGTAATGCACACCTTTATTCCAGTGATTAAGGAGCATAAAACCGAGTTGCAGCAGGGTATGGGTATCAATGTTCGCTAAGCGATAAAGAGTAGCGTTTATAAGTATTTAAGCTCGCTATGGTCGAACTGTCCATGTTGTAAAAAATACTTGGTTTGTGCGGCCACTGTTTTATCGACTAGCATTCCAGTATGCGAGACTGGCAATACGATATGATCAGTGGCTGCCTCTATTTTGGTTTCTTCTATATATACTGTGCCATCGTGTAGTAGATGTTCTACTGATGGCAGGTTGTCTGCCCGACGCAGTTTGCGATTATGATATTGCAGAAATATCTGACCCAAACCGTATGGACGACTCCCAGCAATCACGCCAAGGGTGATATGCTCAGGTAATGGCCCAACGGTACCATCTAATGCATCGATATAGGATTGCCCAACGATAGCAGGGCTCAGCCGCCAAATATAATCCGCACAAATACTGCCCATATGCGGTGTCCCAAGGGTCACGCAGCGACCAATTTGCCACTTAGGATACTGAGTAACAAAATCACGAATAATCAAACCGCCCAAGCTATGACCGACCAAATGTATCGGCTCATCAGGATGATGATTTTCTTCAAGCCACTTATTAAGTCGCTGACTATTGGTTTGAATACCATCGCGCATACTACGATAGCCAAATTGATGAGTTTTAAATCCTGCTATTTGTAAGCGTTTGGCAAGTGGTCGCATAATCCAAGCCGTTTGGTGCAGACCATGAATAAGAATGACAAGATTGTTTTTCTGCATATGTGATTCTAACCAAGTGAATGATATGAATAGATTAATAGCCATTTTATTATAGCGCTAAATGTTAGTAGTAAAATAAAAACCTCCAAATCAGCTGCTGACTTGGAGGTTTATTTTTATCTTTTATAAAGTATCAAAACTAAGACTATATAAAACTGGGATTACATATAGTTTTCGATACTTGGGCAAGAACACATGAGGTTTTTGTCACCATAGGCGTCATCGACACGTGCCACACTTGGCCAGAACTTATTGGTGCGGATATAAGGCAGTGGGAATGCTGCTGTCTCACGGCTGTATGGATAGGTCCATTCGCCGTCAATTACCATAGCAGCTGTATGCGGGGCATTGACCAATGGATTGTTCTCTAACGTCCAGTTGTCTTCGCCCGCTTTGGCTTTCAGCGCTTCCGCTTTAATAGATTTTAGAGCACTGATAAAGCGATCAAGCTCTTCTTTTGACTCTGATTCTGTCGGCTCAATCATCAAGGTGCCCGCTACTGGGAAACTCATGGTTGGTGAGTGGAAACCATAGTCCATCAAGCGTTTCGCGATATCGCTTTCACTGATGCCCGTCTCTTCTTTTAAAGGACGAATATCGATGATACATTCGTGAGCAACGCGACCGTTTTTACCCGTATATAGAACAGGATAATGGTCTTTTAATTCAGCGGCAACATAGTTAGCATTCAGTAGCGCAAGCTCGGTCGCTTTTAATAAACCATCACGACCCATCATGGCAATGTACATCCATGAAATAGGTAAGATGCTTGCTGAACCATAAGGAGCTGCTGATACTGCTGAGCAGTCTTTTTGGGCGTTGTGTACAGGACTTAGAGTATGGTTGGCCATAAATGGCGCCAGATGCGCCTTCATACCGATAGGACCCATACCTGGACCACCGCCGCCATGTGGGATACAGAAGGTTTTGTGCAAGTTCATGTGCAGTACATCAGCACCAACGTCAGCTGGCTGCATCATGCCAACCTGCGCATTCATATTAGCGCCATCCATATAAACTTGACCGCCATGTTTATGGATGAGGTCACAGATTTTACGGATACCTTCTTCAAACACACCATGCGTCGATGGGTAGGTGATCATCAATGCACCTAGACGCGTGCTATGTTCTTCAGATTTGGCAGTTAGGTCATCGATATCAACGTTGCCATTGTCGTCAGTTTTGACCACAACCACTTTCATGCCCATCATCATAGCAGTCGCAGGGTTAGTACCATGCGCTGACATAGGGATCAAGCAAACATCACGGTCAGTCTCACCGAGTGATTCATGATAACGACGAATCGCTAGCAAGCCTGCATATTCACCTGAAGCGCCAGAGTTTGGCTGCATAGAGACATCATCAAAGCCGGTAATGGCTTTTAATTGCTCTTGCAAGCTATCAATCATGGCAACGTAGCCTGTGACTTGGTCACGCGGTGCAAAAGGATGCACATTGGCAAATTCAGGCCAAGTGATCGGTAGCATCTCACTGGTGGCATTCAATTTCATGGTACAGCTACCAAGTGAAATCATACTGCGGTTCATCGCCAAATCTTTATCTTCAAGCGATTTTAAATAACGCAGCATTTCATGCTCGGTATGATGCGAGTTGAATACTGGATGCGATAAGATGGCATCAGTACGCAAATGAGCACTATCAAGAGAGACACGAGCGTCTTCTGGTAAGTCATGTGCTTTAGTAACGAAAAGCTGAGTTAGGACATTAAAGTCTTTCTGATCGCTGGTTTCACTGAACGCAACGCTTAATTTGGTCTCACCAAGACGCCATAAGTTATAACCGACATTGTCAGCATTTTGAAAGATTTGGCTAGCAAGTTTTTCTGAGCCACAATCAACCACAACGCTATCAAAGAATTGATCATGGACCACATTTAAATTACTATCGTTGGCGTTTTTGATGACGTCAGCGAAGGCAGTCGCAAATGCATGGATACGAGTAGCGATACGCTTTACACCACTTGGACCATGATAAACCGCATACATACCAGCTAGGTTTGCCAATAGTACTTGTGAGGTACAGATGTTTGAGTTGGCTTTTTCGCGGCGGATATGCTGCTCACGAGTCTGTAGCGCCATACGTAGGGCAGTATTGCCTTGTGAGTCTTTTGATACCCCGATGATACGACCAGGTGCTGAGCGCTTAGCTTTATCAGAGAACGCAAAGTAGGCGGCATGTGGACCACCAAAGCCCATTGGGATACCAAAGCGCTGGGTGCTACCCAAAGCCACGTCTGCGCCCATGTCAGCTGGTGATTTTAATAATACTAAGCTCATGATGTCACTCACGACGCTCACATAAGTTTTATTTTTCTTAACGGCAGCGATAACGTCGGTTAGGTCTTTAACATCGCCTTCAACACCGACATATTGGAATAATGCACCAAAATAGTCGCCTGATTTAGCCAGTTCAAAATCACCAACAACCACTTCCCAACCAAAATATTTGGCGCGAGTATTAATAACATCTAGCGTTTGCGGATACACGCGGTCGTCAACGAAAAACTGCATAGACTTACTTTTGCTGACACGTTTTGACATTGCCATCGCTTCAGCAGCAGCCGTTGCTTCATCAAGCAGTGAGGCGCCAGCAAGCTCAAGACCAGTCAGGTCGATACAAACTTGTTGGAAGTTAAGCAAGGCTTCTAGGCGACCTTGAGCGATTTCCGCCTGATAAGGCGTGTAAGCGGTATACCAACCTGGATTTTCAAGGACGTTGCGCTGAATAACTGCTGGCATACGCACAGGCGAGTAACCTTGACCGATATAGCTCTTATTAACAGTGATGTCATCTGCCATGGTACGCAATTTGGCAAGCGCTGCGTGCTCACTCATCGCCACTGGCAAATCTAATTCTTTATGCAGACGTACTGGTTCAGGCACGGTATCATTGATAAAGCTTGCCATGTCGCTATAACCAACAGCGCTGAGCAGGTCAGCTTGTTTGGCATCATTAGAGCCAAGATGACGATAAACAAATTCGGCTTCATTGAACAAGCCTTCAAACGTATCAAGCGTTGGGTTTTGAGAGATAGTCATGGTGATCCTTGGTAAATATAGGAATAAAGGAGATGGCTATAATAAAAATAGGGTAGTAGCAGGTTATACGTAATGTACAAATTGGTCTTGCTCAAAGCGGAACTGGGTATTGTAAACGCCATTATCAGCACGCTCCCCAGCACCAATCATCATAACGATATGATGATTATCACTCAGCTTTAATAAGCGCTTCATAGCAGGCTCATCGAAACCGCCCATCGGGCAGCTATCAAATCCATGCGCGCGTAAGGCAAGCATTAGATTTCCAGCCGCTAATGCGGTGTTATTGGTTGCCCAATTTTTGGTATCTTCAAAGGTATAATAAGGCGATTTTATAGGACCCTTTATACGTCTGACTACTTGAATGGCGCTCCATTTGGCTACTGATACCACGTTAGCAGGTCCACGTAAAAAATCTAAGGCAACGACTTTGTTGTAGTAGTCTTTGACTTTTTTTGGCACCGGCATATCAGGGTATTCACGCAATATTTGCTTTGCATGGTCATGCCAAACATCAGTACGAGCAACGACCGCAATTAAACGTGCTGAGGTTTTTGCTGCGTTTTGATTCATGCAGTTTTTGACTGCGCGCTTGCGCTTACCAGCATCATCAATAACATAAAATTCCCATGGCTGAAGATTGCTTGAGTTTGGGGCAAGCATTGCCAAACGCAGGCAGTCTGCTAATACATCGTCAGGTATCGGCGCATCTGTAAATCGGCGTACCGAACGGCGCGACTCTACCACCTCACAAAATGCTTGCAGCTGCGGGGTGTGACTAGGCGTCGCAAGACTGTCTTTATTGCCAGTATTAGAATTCATAGTAGGATCCATGCTGAGGAATGAGTAATCAGCTTCAGGCATTATCGATTGCATATCTTCAATAGTGTCTGACGAGTGATTAATATGAATAAATCAGATAGCAGTTGGGCGTCATAAATTGAGTGCTAATTATCTTGAAAATACTGCATTGAAAACACGGTCTTGCCATTATTGGCTTAAAAGTAAAGCACACAGATACCAGCGCTTGCCAGTATCTGTCGAGTTGCTTCTTTTCATCAGTAAACATTTTATAAATGACAATCTTATCAAGACTGTCTTATCAATAAAAATATTAAAAGCAGCAATACTAAAGTTAAATGCTGCCTTTAAGAGAGTGTAAGACTGATATTACAGCTCGTTTTCGTACTCATCAGCCGTTAGCAGCGCTTCATAGTCAGCGATATTGTCAGGCTTCATTCTGAAGAACCAACCTTCGCCATATGGGTCAGAGTTGATGATTTCTGGATCATCTTCTAAGGCTTCATTGATAGCAACCACTTCACCTGAAATAGGCGCATAAACGTCAGAAGCGGCTTTTACTGATTCAACAACAGAGATTTCGTCATCAACAGCGATGATGTCACCCACGTCTGGCAATTCAACAAATACTACGTCACCCAATAGGTCTTGAGCATGATCAGTGATACCAACCGTGATAGTACCGTCGTCTTCTAAGCGTAACCACTCGTGGCTGGCGATGTATTTTAGTTCTGCTGGGATATTACTCATGGTTTCTCTCCTAGGTGATAGAGGTTAATTAATAAAAAAGAAAGCTAATAATAAATTTTCTGTTGCCTACGAGTCAAACTGCTGCTTGCCATTACGGACAAACGGTAGTTTAAGCACGCGTACATCGACGAACTTACCTTTACCGCGCAGATCAATTTGCACATTGTCATCTTCTGCTAGGGTAGCAGGAACACGGGCGATAGCGATAGAATTTTTGAGGCTAGGAGAGAAAGTACCACTAGTAATGATACCTTTTTGCTCTTTATCAGTGCCTTGATTAATGGTCACTTCCATACCTTCACGTAATACGCCACGGCTAGTCATTAATAAGCCCACTTGCTTCATAGCAGTATTGTCATCTTTTGACTGTTTGCGTTTACTGACCATAGCATCGCGACCAATAAAGTCACGATCGTCTTTTAGCGCCAGTGTCCAGCCCATGTTGCACTCATAAGGGCTAACATCTTCATTCATATCATGACCATAGAGGTTCATGCCAGCTTCCATACGCAATGTATCACGAGCGCCAAGACCGGCAGGCTTTATACCATTGGCTTTTAATTGCTCAAAGAACGCCGGCGCATCATCGCCATGCATAATGACTTCGACGCCATCTTCACCGGTGTAGCCCGTACGAGCAACGAACCAATCCGTGCCTTCGATATCCGTTAAGTCAGCACCGACGAAAGGCTTTAGCGCAGCCAATGTATCAGCCCAACTGGGTTTAATCTTTGCCAATTTTTCAACCGCATTAGGTCCTTGAACGGCAAGCATCGCAAGTTCTGTACGCTCAGTTAAGACAACATCAAAGTCTTTGGCTACTTTTTCAAACTGTGCCATATCTTTATCACGCGTTCCGGCATTTGAAACGATACGGTATTCAGTTTCATCAGAATTTGATAGATAAACGATTAAATCATCGATAATGCCGCCTTCTTCATTCAGCATTGGAGAATAAAGGGCTTTACCAGCTGTTTTTAGTTTATCGACATCGTTAGCCAATAGCTTCTGTAGCCATGCTTTGGCATCCGTGCCTTTGATATCGACAATAACCATATGAGAGACGTCAAACATACCGGCGTCAGTGCGTACCGCTTCATGCTCTTCGATTTGTGAGCCATAATGAATAGGTAGCTCCCAACCAGAAAAATCTACCAGTTTGCCATCACTCTCGACATGAGACTGATAAAGGGGAGTGCGCTTAGGGGCTTGGGTGTCAGTATTTTGAATATCGGTCATAACAAATCCTTATGTGGACATTAGCTATACTTAGTAAAAGTATTAGGGCTGATGTACATGATCATAGTAGCGAGAAGCAATATTGCAGGGTACAAGCATTGCAACCAAGGGTAGTACAGAAAAAAGATAAAACTGTCCGCCAAACAAACGCTTAACGTCAGTTTAGAGGGAAGCCCTATCTGTCCTGTGACCTGAGATTTTCAACACGATCCATCATTGTAAGTCTTTAACAGAGCAATGATGTCGCGTTTTCTCCCCTTCGGTGGGTAAGGCGTCGTCCGTCCTTACCGCTCTCCAGATTTGTTATGCCTAAGGTTTAAAGGGCAATCCGCCAATCAGCGCGATACAAATAAACCGTTGTGACATGTGTTTTCAGTCCTTTTACCTGAGCGATTGGCAGGGTGGATGCGCCTTCGGTGGTCGTATAGCGGCTGTCAGTACAAGCTCATTGATACGAGCATTACTAACTTTAGGCTAAAGACTCTCTCCTGAAAAACGCTTTTATTATGAAAGGTTCACAGCTTTTTTACAAGTCATCAGATGGATTAAAGTGAATAATCTTAGCTATAACGATTTTTTATGAGAATAATGCCGTAAAAAACAGCAAGATGAAGCGCTGATGTTTCTATAAAATTGCAATATGTTAATAGCAGATAAAAAGGACACATCAATGATCAAAACTTAAATATATAAAATTTATCCGTGAGCGTGATGCCTGATAAGATAAAGCATGCAGAATATTTTATCTGATTTTGTCTCTTTCATCTCAAGCAAATGGGCAACCTATTTAAGAAGATTTACCATAGCCAAACGTAAAGCCACTACTGATACTTGCCTAAAATATGCTAATCTATAGTGATAGTTTCTGATAGGTTGTTTTTATGCATTGCGATATTTATAAATTCCTTAAACATGATGATATGTATATCTATATTGCCCGTCCTGATTATCCGAATGATACGGATGAAATCAAAGATTGGCTGGGTGTGTTACCCAAAGACTTTCGTGCAGGCTTAGGTCGTAGCAAGTTTGTCATGCATCTGGATTTGGCTACAACGCCTACACTTGCTAGAGTGGACAAAGAAGAAGTGCTAGAAAAGCTAGCGTCGCAAGGGTATTTTGTACAATTACCACCACAAGATGTCATGCGCCGCCAAGCAGAATTGCGTGCCCGCGAATCTCAAGACAGTATTTATAATACGTAATAGTTATAAAAGTACATTTTAACAAGGTTTACGTCGATATTTTGCAGCTCGTTTTATCAAGTCTAATTTTTTAGCTGGCTTTTTTGAACAGAGTGGATAGATACAGATGAAATATCGAAATATATAGTGTCATGCATTTTGATGAATAGTCATGATAAACTAGCAGTTTATTAATATAATCACTATCCCGCAATATTTACGAACGCAGGTAATAAAACACGCATGGACTGGTTAAAAAATATCTTACACAGCTTACCACTAGAAGCGATCAGCGATATTCTTGGTGAGATTGCTATTTGGTGGGGGCAGCTGGTAAAAGACGTACCGGTAGCAGATTTACCAATGTATGCTTATCTTGGTGGCGTCATTATCGTGTTAGTACTTTGGCTACTGGTCGCGCGCATATTACCACGTCCATTAGGCGGCATGAGTTGGATGATACTGTTTGCTGTATTATTAGCACCAGGTACAGCACTGGGTGACCCAAGTGTGATTGCACCTGCCAGTATCAGCGTGGTCTATGCGATTATGATGAAAGACACGACTGGCGCGATTGCCAATATGCTGCCCATCATGGTGGTATTATTTGTTGGTTTATTTGTTGGTTTTGTTTGGCAGCTGATTCGCGGCGCCTTTGAATCAAGCTTAGATAAAGCTCGCAGTCGTACCGCACAGGACAAGCAAGCAAATATGCAGCTAGCTTCTGGCAATTATTTGGCGACAGAATCTGATGAAGTGGTGGCAGTTAAAGATATTGATCCAGCAATTAATCTAAAAAAGGATACGCCTGTATCTAAAAATAATGATTAGTCTGAATGCGATTGCTTTAACGCTATAACCTTTTAAAGTATTTCCTTTCTAGTTGACAGTGTTGATTCCTGATTCCTGATTCCTGATTCCTGATTCCTGATTCCTGATTCCTGATTCATGCATTTTTTCTAATGATTATAAAAGACACCATGCGTGTCTTTTTTTATATGATAAATATCTGCGAACGCATGAGTATTTTGGCAATCAATAAGGCTGTGCTAATCTAAATGACAATTTATTAACGCTCTTAAAACCTTTTAACGATAACAATAAATGAGATTGTATTATGACCGATAAAAAAACCAAATTTACGGGTACGAAAAGCTATATCGCTACTGATGATTTGCAATTGGCAGTCAATGCGGCAATGACGCTACAAAAACCGCTACTTATCAAAGGTGAGCCGGGTACAGGCAAGACTTTACTAGCAGAAGAGGTTGCTGAAAGTTTAGGTATGCCACTGATTACGTGGCATATCAAGTCGACGACTAAGGCAGAGCAGGGTTTGTACGAGTATGATGCGGTATCGCGTCTGCGTGATTCGCAAATGGGTGACGATAAAGTCTATGAGATTGGCAATTATATCAAGCCGGGTAAATTGTGGGATGCCTTTACCAGCAAAGAGCGTAGTGTATTATTGATTGATGAAATTGATAAAGCAGATATTGAGTTCCCAAATGACTTGTTGCATGAGCTTGATAAGATGTCTTTTTATGTTTATGAGACGGGCGAAACCATCACAGCAGCGCAGCGTCCCGTGGTTATTATCACCTCAAACAATGAAAAAGAGTTACCAGATGCGTTTTTGCGTCGTTGCTTCTTCCACTATATTGATTTCCCTGAAGAAGAAACCATGCGCCAAATTGTTGAGGTGCATTTTCCTAATATTCAAGAAAAACTGGTCAATGATGCGCTTGATATCTTTTATAAATTACGTAACGTTCAAGGACTCAAAAAGCCGCCATCAACGTCTGAGTTGGTCGATTGGTTGACGCTATTATTGGCGGATGATATGGCACAAGCAGAGTTAGAAGAAAACTTGCGCGGTGAAAAGTCTATTCCGCCACTATATGGTGCGTTACTGAAAAACGAAGCCGATGTGAATTTGTTGCAGCGTTTTGCTAATATGATGCGTCGTTAATATTTGTAGCTTGCATTGATTTTAACATCAGATATCAAAGTCAAAGTCAATGCCAGCGCTTAGCCTATGACTGTATCAATTAATGATATCAGCAATATCACCAGATAATAATATCAGCCAATAAGTGATACGACTCTTATGTTTATCAAACTATTCTATACCTTGCGTACTTATGGCGTGCCAGTCAGTACGCGCGAGCTGCTCGATTTAAATGCTGCGTTAGAGCAAGGGCTGATGATGCAGCCGCACCCTGAAGATCCAGCATTGACTACTTTTGCCAGTCGTGAAGACATGTATCGTCTGATTCGATTGTGCATGGTCAAAGACGAGCGCCATTTTGATAAGTTTGATCGTGCCATGGCGGATTATTTCGAAGGCGTCGATAGTCTAGACATGGATGAGCTGTTGGCCAAGCTAACGGACGTGCCCAAAGAATGGCTCGATTTAAAGCTTGATCCAAAGAACCTGACCGATGAGCAGAGACGTCTGCTAAAAAAGTACGGTTCACTTGAAGAGCTGATGAAGGCGTTAGAGGAGCGGTTAAAAGAGCAAAAAGAGCGTCATCAAGGTGGTAGTAAATGGGTAGGGACGGGTGGCACCTCACCGTTTGGCGCTTATGGTGACCATCCTGAGGGCGTGCGTGTCGGCGGTGAGTCACGCAAACGTAGCGCTGCCAAAGTTTGGGAGCAGCGCAAATATCGCAATCTTGATGATGACAGTCAGCTCGGTACTCGTCAAATTCAGATGGCGCTACGCAATCTGCGCCAGTTTGCACGGACCGGTAGTGCTGATGAGCTCGATATTCATGAGACAATTAAGCGCACGGCAAAAAAGGGTGTACTCGATATACATATGCAAGCAGAGCGCCGTAACCGTGTCAAAGTGCTAATGTTGTTTGATGTGGGCGGCAGTATGGATATCCATGTCGAAGCGCTAGAAAAACTGTTTTCTGCGGCGAAAAATGAATTTAAAACCTTAGAGTTTTTTTACTTTCATAACTGCCTATATGATTATGTCTGGAAGGATAATAACCGTCGTCATAGCGCACCGATGCCAACGTTTGAATTGCTTAATAAGTATGGCCGAGAGTATCGGGTCATCTTCGTTGGTGATGCGTCGATGTCACCCTATGAGCTCATGACGGTAGGCGGTAGCGTTGAATATATGAATAATGAAGCAGGCATCGTCTGGTTAAAGAGGGTGCTTGCGCACTTTGATAAAGTCGCTTGGCTAAACCCTGAGAATCCAACCTATTGGCAATATACCCAAACCATCGTTGAGATTAAAAAACTGTTTGATAATAAGATGTATCCGATGACGTTACATGGCGTGGAAGATATGACCAATTATATGGCGCGCTAATATTATATTAGCTTTAGAGTAATTGAATGTTAGCTTTGCAGTCAGTTTTTAGATGATATAAACCAGACTAAAAAAACAGCTTCTATTATTTAATAGAAGCTGTTTTTTTATAACATTTTAATTGTTTACGACAAGCAATTATTGCCTCATCATTAATAATTAAATAATAGGACGATTCCACGCATCACGTACGGCAAATCTAGCATCTGACCATTCTAAGCGTGAGTTGCCACGTGAATTTAACCAATCTCTCTGCAAGTCTTGCTCTACCAGCTCAAACGTTTGATCGTTACCATACTGCTTGCGCTGTGCATAACCATAACCATAGGCATTACGATAGTCGGTATCGTAGTCATATTGCGGGTTATAGTAGTCAGTCGTCGCATGCTGAGTACGCCAGTAAGTGTCTTCTTCCATATTGCCTTCAAAGGCGTTGGCAACGGCGTTACCAGCTGTTGCACCGACGACTGCACCAACGGCACCGCCTACGACTGAACCTACTGGACCACCTACTGCACCGATAGCTGCGCCTGCTGCTGCACCCCCGACCATACCTGTACCACTACTAACAGGATTGGCTTCTCGTTGTACTTCATTTTGATCAGTAGGATTAACGGCTTCACCAACTTCTTGACCACCAGCACCACCAGCAACTGCGCCTGCTAAGCCGCCGATTACTGTACCGACTGGACCACCAACTGCCGTACCTACAGCAGCGCCTGCTGCTGCACCGCCCAGTGCACCAGTACCACTAGCAATAGGATGCGGCTTCTCATGAGCTTCTAAGCTATCGGTAGGATTGACCATCTCGCCTGCTTCATGTCCAACTTTGCTACCTGCGATTGCTCCAACAGCACCGCCTACTAAGGTGCCAACTGGACCTCCAACTGCTGTGCCTACGGCTGCACCTGCTGCTGCGCCACTAAGCGCGCCAGTACCAGTCGCTACTGGATGCGGCTTATCTTCACCATGATGAATGGGCTCAATAGGCTCTCTATGACCTGCATAATGGACGTACTCTTTTGGCTCATAGTTTTCACCATTCATACGGGCATGGGTCTTATCCCAACCATCACGTACCATGTCTTTTGCTTGTAGCCAGGTCATGCGTGAGTCGCCTTTTACCTCATACCAGCGCTGTTCAAGCTCAGCTTCAACTTCTTCGAAACGCGTCGCATTTGGATAATGCGCACGGGTGGCATAACCTACTGCATAGGCTGGATGATAATCGGTATCATAATCATAATCTTCATGATAATAAGGGCGCGTGGTATGAGTTTCTTGCCAGTATTCGTATTCTACTGTTGGGTCTAGCATCTCACCGACCGAGCTACCTGCGACACCGCCGACGATAGCACCAATAGCACCACCAATCAGCATGCCTAATGGACCACCAATAGCACCAATAGCTGCGCCTGCTGCTGCACCGCCTGTACCACCAAGAGCTGTACCTATTGGATGTGAGCCTGGCTCACCTGTAATGGGGTCAGCGTTGTCATTGACTACTACTGTACGATTGATATTATCCATGAGCTATTATCCTTTTTACTATTATTGTTAAGTTATGAAGAATGATATAAGTAGCCTGCAATCTAAATGACATTAAAATAAAGGTCATTTTTGACATCCAATCTTAGCTTGTCCTCTAAATCAGTGATTGCTATTGAGACTTGCTAGCAATCACTATATAGCTGTTCAAATTTCTAATACTTATTTTAATCCTTAGCATTGGCATTATCTTTAAGAAATCTAGTAAGCCTTGCTTGCTAAGTAATATAGCCTAAGGGTGCTGGAGTAGTCTGTAGCACATAGCTGCTACCTGTATAGCATCTATGTAAACGATACTTCTATAATGAGCATTATTGTTAACCAATGATTATCAAAGTGCACAAAAGTAAATAAGATGTAAGTCGAGCTTATTGGAATCGCTATTTCCCAGTTACTGATGTTATGAAAAGGATTAAGTAAGCACAAAAAAGGCACTATTATTAAGAATAATAGTGCCTTCATTTTTATTAATAAATACTTAATGTGGCTCAGTGAGTCTAAAAAGATGCAGTCTCATTAGGTATGGTGTTACTTATGATGAATTGATGGAGTGTAAGTAACCATACTATGGTCTATTGTGCTGACTCAACCAGTCCAATCATCACACCCATCTCTTTTTTGTCATGCTTATCTATCGTGGGTGCGTATAAAGCGGATGCAATACCGCCATCTAAAAATAAAGCATTTGGACACTTCAATTCGTTTTTAAATAGTGCGGCAAACTGATAAAAGGTCACGGGTGCTTCGCTATTGACAAATTGTAGACTGCCATCGCTACACACGCCTATACCGTTGCGAATTTTAGCTGAGGTGCCATCAGGGTCAAACTGCGGATGGATAGCATCATTAATGACCAGCATAGGACCAGATTGGGTAGCATACAATGGCTGCGCAGTGCCGTTTTTTAGCTGCTCGGCTAAGGCATTACTTTCAGTAATTTGTACCTTGCCAGACTTATCCCACCACAGTACGCCATTGGGTAAGAGGTGAAAATTGCCGCCGCCTTCTTTCAGGTTTAATGCACGTATCTCTTCAGATTTGATGACGGTATAGCCAATAGGTGCATAATTTTCATTGTACATGCCCGCATTCATGGCAAACTTCAAAGATTGCGATGGGGGCAGGCTGCTCAAGAGATTATCGAAAGTCAGTAGCGGTTGACGACTGTCAGATTGTTGCCAAAATAATGCTAATGAATAGCGCTTATCTGTCAATAAATCAGACTGAATATGACAGGTGCTATAAGCAAACGGTGTGTTGTGTGATTGACATGACCAATCAGTAGAAGCAGTGTCCGTCTGATTGCTATCAGTTGGTTGGCAAGCACTTATACCAACAGTCATAAGCGCCATAAGCATCATTGGCAGTACATGAAGAAGTTTTTTGAAAACAGTGTTTGGCATCAATCATCTATCTTTTATAAGGAAATAAATTGCGTGATTGTCACAGCCAAACACTGTTAAATGGTTAAACAGTTGGCGGTATAAAATCGCGGACGGTATTATTGACATTGCCAATCATTTTACCACCATCAATATTGACGTCTACCTCTCCAACCGTTTTTTCTGTTGGCGCACCGGTTTCTTTACCGATATCGCGCGAGTCTTTATTATAAGCAATCAGTGCATCATTATTGGCTAAAAAGCTCGACGAATCTGCCATTACCCACATCTGATTAAAGACCTCTGATCGCGCATTATGATCAAGTAAGGCGCCTTTATCGGTGAAATAAAAGAACTTCGACAATAGCTTAATTTGTCCATCATCCAAACGGCGTGCAATGTGATAAGGCTGCAATTGACTTGGGTGCTGTAAGCCGACTGCGCCAACGATACTGGCAAGCGATTTTAGGGTATTTTTATGATAACTGGCAACGCGTTCAGCCTTACTTGGTACATCAAGTGCTTTTTGACGATAAGGGTCTTGGGTTGCCACACCTGTCGGGCAGGTATTGGTATGGCAAGAGCGTGATTGGATACAGCCGACAGCAAACATAAAGCCACGTGCAGAGTTACACCAATCAGCGCCCAATGCAAGTAAGCGAGCGATATCAAAACCTGAGACGATTTTGCCACTCACGCCAAGTTTGATTTGGTTGCGAATGCCTGCCCCAACCAAGGTATTATGGACGAATAAAAAACCATCGATCAATGGCATACCGACGCTATCCATAAACTCAACAGGTGCAGCACCCGTGCCGCCTTCAGCACCATCAATAACGATAAAATCAGGGTAGTTATCGGCTTCTATCATGGCTTTGACAATCGCCATAAACTGCCAAGGCTGCCCAATACATAGCTTAAAGCCAACTGGCTTGCCTTCTGATAAATCCCGTAGCTGCTGTAAAAACACAACCAATTCACGAGGCGTACTAAAAGCAGAATGCGACGCAGGTGATACGCAGTCTTGACCCATCGGCACTTGACGGGTTTCAGCGATTTCTGGGGTGATTTTTTCTGCTGGCAACACGCCGCCCTGACCGGGCTTAGCACCTTGTGACAGTTTGATTTCAATCATTTTGACTTGCGGATCAACAGCTTTTTCGGCAAATGACAGTGGGTCAAAGTTGCCATTGTCATCGCGGCAACCGAAGTAACCTGTACCCAGCTCCCAAATCAAATCACCACCGAATTTACGATGATAAGGACTGATAGCACCTTCACCACTATCATGAGTGAAGCCGCCCATTTTTGCGCCTTGATTGAGCGCCATAATGGCATTAGCAGACAAACTGCCAAAGCTCATCGCTGAGATATTAAACACTGACATATCATGCGGCTGCTTACACCGCTCACCGCCCACAATGATGCGGAAGTCTTTATTCTTAATCGGCTCACTGACAGCAGATTGCAAAAACCATTCTTTACCATGAGCATATAAATTGTCCAAAGTGCCAAAAGCATTGGTATCGCTGACGTTTTTGGCGCGCTGATAGACCAAGGCCCGCTGCTGACGTGAGAACGGCACTTGCTCTTTATCGTCTTCGAGCAAATACTGGCGAATCTCAGGACGGAAATCCTCTAACACATAGCGGATGTGACCGGCGATAGGATAGTTGCTTAGGATAGAGTGCTTAGATTGCAATAAGTCATAAATACCTAGCCCAACGGCGAGTCCACCGATGATAATGAGTACCCAGTTGACGAGGAGTAATCCTGCTAAAAACAGCAAGATTGCGGCGCCAAAGGTGCTGTAGCGTAGCAAAACACCGGTTAGGTAAGGGGAGTTGTGTTCAGGCTCAGGGTTCAAATTGGTTCTGGAATCGGGCATAACAAGGCTCAACTATAAAAAATAGGAATTAAAAAATGCGGCAGTAAGTTATTTGGTAACTTTGCCGCTATTCATGATTCAATATAGAAAGATTAAATAAGAGTTTTAAAATGAGCGAAAGCGCTAAAAGCCAACATGTTAAAAGCAGGCCAAACGCCCTTAGGGGCTCAAATTTGTGGTGTGTATCATACGCCTATAATATCACGGCTCCATATCAATTAAGTAACGGCAGACCAATAAAGACCTTGCAATTACTACTCTCAGGCTTTAATAATTCCAAAAAAAACCTTAAGCTCATGTTTTAATGACGGTTTGTCGCGTAGCTATGATTAAGTTACCTATAATCAATGGCAGAAAATATTAAAAATAAAATTGAAACCGACTGTCAGTGTCTGGTGGTAATGTCTAAAAAGCATCTTGTAGGCTGTGACGAGGACGATGCATAAAGGTTAAAAAAGCGTTTATCCGCAATGCACAGTAGCCGCTGCAGTATGTTTTCAACCCGCTGCTGCGAGAGTGCAGGGCCTGAAACTCGCCCAATCGGTTGCAAAGGGGGAGTCTATACGTTTATATAAAGCATATAGAAAATTCGGACATTAATAGTTTAAAAGCAATTATTCAACAAGGTCAATTTGCCAGTTATATCAATCGCTTCAATCAATGGCTTATGGCACATTACTTTTATTATTGGTATTTACATAAAATTTTAACGTCTCTTACGCTTCAGCACAAACTACTTGCTACAAAGTGTATAGCACTTAGACCAAATCAATTTGTGATTGCATCGAAAGGCTTTAATATCATTGGTAAACTAAGTTAAAACTTACCTGGCAACTCAATTAGTCTAAACCCCGCTGCCAATCCTTTCAGCCAACACTTGCAACTTAGGTACTATCATCGCCGCATAGTCTTCGCTTTCCCAGTTAGCACTTGGGACACTGGCATTGAGTGAATAGGCATATTGCCCAGTAGCAACATCAAAGACACCAACGGCCACTGCTAATATGTCCGTAGAGAACTCACCATCCGATACGGTATAACCATGCATTTTATAATGGTCTGCGGCGTCAGATAAAGCAGCCTGCGCATGGTTATAATCTTCTGCTGATAGCTGCTCTTGTAAATTACTACGAATAACAGCCTGTCGTATTTGCGAACTAGCCGCATAAAAAGCACGTCCAATAGCGGTTCGGGCGACGGGAACGGCTGAGCCAACTTGCAAATTGACCGATAGGCGGGCAGGGCTACGACAGCAAGCGTGATAGCGCATCTCCCCTTCGACTTCGGTTGCCAAATTCACCGACACCTCGTTTTGACTGGCAAACTGCCGCAATAACGGTTCAGCTGCTGCCACTAAATCATGACGACTCCACGCTGTTGCACTTAATCGCACCGCACTACTACCCAATTTATACTGTCCATGTAGCGTCACGCGCAAAAATCCAAGCGTCATCAAGGTATGAATCAGACGAGTAATCGTCGCTTTTGGCAATTTTGTCATCTGGCATAATTGCTGATGGCTAAGCGTCTCTTCATGCTCAAAAGCTGCCAATATCATTAAGCCACGTCCAAGGGCAGTGACAAATTGCCTATCGTTGTCTTCTTTACCTTGGGTAAGGGAGCTATTTAATCGATCCAGTAATGGTGCAGCTACCAGCATATTTTTTCTCATTTTATAACCATCTGAATGAATAAGGGTTTACAGGACGCTAAAATTTTGCTTAAATAGTTTATATTATGAAACTAAGTTTCGCACAGCGGAATTTTGAAGTCAATAGTAAATTTAGCCAAAGCATCATATTCACCATTAATCGTCGGTCAGGATGACTGACAACAAGGAGCACCACATGGCAACTTCTAGCAGCCCACGTTTTGATTGGGAAGATCCATTTTTATTACGTGACCAGCTTACAGATGAAGAGCGCATGGTAACGGACAGTGCGCGTCAGTTTTTTCAAAAAGAGCTGATGCCGGGTATCATTCAGGCCAATCGTAATGAACATTTTGACCGCGATATCATGCGTCAGATGGGCGAGATGGGTCTTCTTGGTGTGACGATCGACGGTTATGGTTGTGCTGGCATGTCAAGCGTGGCTTATGGTTTGATTGCGAAAGAAGTGGAAGCGGTGGATTCGGGCTATCGTTCAGCGATGAGCGTGCAGTCAAGCTTGGTCATGCATCCGATACATGCCTATGGTACAGAAGAGCAGAAAGAAAAATATCTGCCAAAACTGGCAACTGGGGAATATGTCGGCTGCTTTGGTCTGACAGAGCCGGATTCGGGTTCAGATCCTTCATCAATGTCAACGCGCGCGCGCGCAGTGGCAGGCGGTTATGAGCTGACTGGTAATAAAATGTGGATTACCAATAGCCCGATTTCTGATGTATTTGTCGTTTGGGCAAAAGATGATGCTGGTGACATTCGTGGTTTTATCTTAGATAAAGGTATGAAAGGGCTGTCCGCACCGAAAATCGAAGGCAAGTTCTCATTGCGTGCGTCTGTCACGGGTGAGATTGTTATGGACAAAGTGTTTGTCCCTGAAGCCAATGCTTTCCCAGATATTCGTGGTCTAAAAGGTCCGTTTGGTTGTCTAAATAAAGCCCGTTACGGTATCGCTTGGGGTTCAATGGGCGCTGCTGAATTCTGCTGGAAAGCGGCTCGCCAGTATACCCTTGACCGTAAACAATTTGGTCGTCCGCTAGCAGCGACACAGTTGGTACAGCTAAAACTTGCCAATATGCAAACGGAAATCACACTAGGTCTGCAAGCAGCATTGCGTGTTGGTCGTTTGATGGATGAGGACAATGCTGCTCCTGAAATGATTTCACTGATTAAGCGTAATAATTGCGGCAAAGCGCTAGAGATTGCCCGTATTGCCCGTGATATGCATGGCGGCAATGGTATCTCTGATGAGTTTCATATTATTCGTCATGTGATGAATTTAGAAGCGGTCAATACTTATGAAGGTACCCATGATATTCATGCGCTCATCTTAGGTCGCGCGCAGACTGGGATTCAGGCATTTTATTAAGCGTTGTTAGCTAATAAGTATTGGCTAATTTCCCGACCATTAACGTACGTTACTGTTGTACTTCTTACGAAGCACTTGATAAGCAGTAGCGTGCGTTTTTTAGTTATTAGTCCTCATTTATATCTGGTTTAGCAGTAGTTTTAAAGAATTAGATAAATGAGGACTAGGTACTGTCTTATCATTTTTATCATTATAAAAAATACGTTATCAATAAGGGATTATTATGACTGTCACTACAACGACACAACAGCCTGAACAAGCCAAATTTACTAATAATGCTACCGCTGATATTGCGACTGATGCGGTATCAAAAGGCGCATTATATGGTATCAAGGTGCTTGATTTGTCGCGGGTATTGGCAGGTCCTTCTTGCACTCAAGTGCTCGCCGACCTTGGTGCCGATGTGATCAAGGTTGAGCGTCCACATATTGGTGATGAAACCCGTCATTGGGCGCCGCCAAAATTCAGCGATGATACATCCGCTTATTACGCCACCATTAATCGCAATAAAAAATCCCTCACGGTCGATATCACCACGCCTGCTGGACAAAACATCATTAAGCAGCTCGCTGAAACAAGCGATATCGTGGTAGAAAACTTTAAAGTTGGCGGTCTGAAAAAATACGGTTTGGACTATGAGAGTTTAAAGCAAAGCAATCCACGTCTGATTTATGCCTCATTAACGGGCTTTGGGCAAACAGGTCCCGATGCTGAGCTGCCGGGCTATGACTATATTATTCAAGGTTTGTCAGGGCTAATGAGCATCACTGGACCTACTGATGGCGAACCGCATAAAGTTGGCGTGGCAGTGGTAGATTTGTTTGCAGGTTTGCAGCTGACGATTGGTATTCAAGCGGCGTTAATAGCGCGCCAGCATACTGGAATGGGTCAACATGTCGATGTCGCGTTACTAGACAGTGCGCTGGCAATGCTCGCCAATGTTGGTATGAATCATTTGGCATCTGGTGAGATACCGCCGAGACTGGGCAATGGTCACCCTAACATCGTTCCTTATCAAGTGTTTGCCGGTGCAGGGGAGGAGCATTTCATTTTAGCCTGCGGTAATGACAGTCAATTTGCCAGACTATGCCAGATGTTATCCGTAGAGTGGCATACTGACAGTCGTTTTGCGACCAACCCTCAACGCGTTGCCCATCGTGAGCTGATTTGTGAGTGGCTCATAAACGCATTTGCCGAGCATCCACGTGCATATTGGCTTACGCGCTTGCATGAGGCGGGTATTCCTTGCGGTCCTATTCATAATGTTGCAGAAGCTTTGGCTATGCCGCAAGCGCTGGCACGAGGGATGATTGTTAGTTTTGCCGCGCAAGGCAGTCCGGTAAGAGCGCTTGGTAGCCCCATTAAACTCTCAGGCTCGCCTGTCACCTATCGTACACCACCACCGCGTTTGAGCGAGCATACTGACAGCACGCTTAGTAATTTGGGCTATGACAGCGATATGATCGCCAAATTGAAAGCTGATGGGATTGTTTGATTAAACCCCTGATTGTCTTGGTCGAAGGCGGTTATTACCTGCAAAAGCTCAATGACAATTTGCAGGCGTTTTTGTCAGGGCTTATCGTCAGTCCTAAATAAAATAAGTACAAATATCATAAAGTGCTACTGGTATAAATTTTTCTTTCTTTAAACAAGGAAATAGCAGCGTTTAGGTTTTATTGTTAATCAATGAAACCTAAACGCTGTTCAATTTGCTTCGCCAATTCAATCAGTACAGCACTGACCTCAGCACGCTTGGACTCATATTCTGCTTGTAAAAAGCTGACTGCCATACCCGCAACCGCGTTGCCCGACGCATTGCGTATGTAAGTCCCTAAGCAATACATACCATCACGCAATTGCCCATCATCCAGTGAAATACGGCTCTGCTGTATGGCAGCAATTTCATCCGCTAAAGTTTCAAAGTTGGTAACTCCGTTAGGTGTCATTGGCTCTGGAAAGATACCTTCATAAAGTGATTTGATATTATGCATGGGCAAGGTTGAAAGCATAGCTTTGCCCGTGGCAGAAAATACTGCTGGTACGCGCACACCAGCACGGAAAGTAAAACCAAGCGGAGCTGGTGCTTCATGACATGCTAAAAAAACCACTTCGCCCAAATCCATTTTGGACAAGGTGACGGTGTGCTGTAACAGGATAGGATATTGCATGATAAGGTCTTTAAATAACTGCACCACCCCTTGCTGTTGCTCGTATTTACCCGCCCAATACAGCAAGTAAGAACCTAAGTGAAAGCGTCCTTCACTATCCTTATAGATGACATGCTTGGTAAGTAAGCTTTGCAAAATATTATGCGTTGAGCTACGTGGTAGCTTTAACTCTTTTGCAATATAAGCTGCCGTTAAGGGCTGCTGGCTTGCCGTGATTAAATCCAGAATTTGAAACGTTTTGTCTAGAGCAGGAACGGCGCTGGTACTCATAAGTTGCCTATTAAAATGTCAGTTAAAAAGTAAAAATAAAAAATATGTTCGAGAACTATCAAAATAACGGTTGCAAAGAGTATCGCATCGTTCTTATAATGATGTCTCATATATGGAATATCTGTTCAGTATATTGAAC
>Ga0208032_1000206_pt1 | contig 42037 bp, 58 predicted proteins | sample MalvirAntarct_66_FD_184254 | JGI IMG/M metagenome (GOLD analysis project Ga0208032, IMG submission 184254) | Marine viral communities from the Global Malaspina Expedition - Malaspina viral metaG Antarct_66 (SPAdes) (version 2) | ecosystem: Environmental > Aquatic > Marine > Oceanic | place: West... | reverse complement strand
TGGTAATCATCTCGGTATACAGCAACGCCTTGCTCGACATTAAGCGGGCAAAGTAGCGATAGTGGCGATCAGTCCAATCCAGCATCGGCGCTATGGAAAAGGTGCGATCAAGCGTATCTGTTGGTATTACTAGCTTTGGTTCATATTCGGCTGAATTCATCAAGCTCACATTTTGGGTTATTTTCATACATTTTTGCACATTTTTAGGTAGTCAGGTATCCTCTGAGGAATCCAATTATATAGGACTGGGTACCCAAGATGGCCTATTTCGTTATAGATCAAAGAGCTCGTGCTGACGGCACGATACGCTATAAATGCACAGTACGGGTTAAGCAAAAAGGTAAGATAGTTTACAGTGATCATCGGACATTTTCAAAGTTAGCACCTGCTGAATCGTGGGCTAAAAAAGAAGTGGGTAATCTTGAATCGAATGGGGTACCAAATCCGCAAGCAGGGGTTATCCCACTACGTGAGCTTATTGCTAAATATATTGATGATCCACAAATCACTTTTGGTCGAACAAAATTGTATGTGCTGCAACTGCTTGCTGATAGCGATATTGGCAAAATCAATATTATTGATATTCGTTCACACCATATTGTTGACCACTGCAAAAATAGAATACAAGCAGGTGCAGGCCCATCAACTGTAGCTCATGATGTCAGTTACTTGCGTTGGTGTTTAAAAATGGCTAAACCAAGTTATGGGTATCCGGTTACAGAACTTCCTGTAATTGAATCCTATGAACTGTTACATAGCCAAAATCTTATTGGTAAATCTCAACGGCGTTCTAGAAGACCCACATCAAACGAGATTGAAAGGTTAAAGGTTGGCCTTAACGAACGCGCAAGTAAAAGAGCGGCCCACATCCCTTATGTCGATTTACTCGACTTTTCTATTTTAAGTTGCATGCGAGTTGGTGAGGTATGCCGTATAAGATGGGATGATGTTGATGAAGCACAAAAAGCTGTGACTGTTCGGGACCGAAAAGACCCGCGTAAAAAAGCAGGTAATCACATGATTGTGCCGTTACTGGGTGGGGCGTGGGAGATATTACAAAAACAACCACGCAATAATGAGCGGGTATTCCCATATAATGAAAGGTCTGTTGCGGCAGGTTTTCAGCGGGTTAGAAATGAGTTGGGTATAGAGGATTTACGCTACCATGATTTACGGCGTGAAGGGGCTAGCCGGCTATTTGAAAAGGGTTATTCAATTGATGAAGTTGCGCAAGTAACAGGGCATAGAAACATTAATACTTTATGGCAGGTATACACTGAGCTATTTCCTAAGCGGTTGCATGATAAGGACATTTAATGGATTAAATAAATTCGACCATGCCATAAAATTTTTAATAGTGGGAGAGGTAAAAATTAACTTATGCTTTTTCATTCGGTGTTATATTTACCGTCCCACTGCGATCTATTGGAAACTCCTGAACATCCATCCAAGGTGTAACACTTTCCGCACCAATCGGCTTGATAAATGACTTATATGTATCTATGTCAAACCGTCCAATATGAGCTATTTCAGAAACTGGAATTATCTCTACAAAATCGTCAAGACAAGCACCAGAGCCATCTACAGGCTCACCTTCGTCATTTAAATTATTTTGATAATGTAAGTAGTAATTAGTAGTGAATGAGACTGTCAGTTTATCTTTGTCTCTATATCCACTTAAAATTGGCAAGATACTAAAATGCTCAACGTCACCTGATTCAATAGGAATGGCATTCACCATACCTACATATACTTTACGACTTTTCAACGTGATCAATACAGTCTGCAGTTCAGAACCGCACTCAAACAAAAACTTTTCTAAAGCAGGGCTTTTTTCTTTATGAATATAATTACGAGACTTTTCATCATCACGTAATAAATTATCTAATTTAGAAGCTAAAGGTGCCAATACCACAGCTAAACTTGAACCTAGCACCATTTTCAAGCTTAGGTAATCTTGAAGGTTTTTTGTATATTGGGTTACTCCTGTCAACTCTTCAATAGATGTTCTAAAAATGATTTTTAATGCCATTGTTGGAATATTAAAGCGATCTAAAGCTATGGAGATTATTATCCCTATCAGGCAAAACAAGATACCGTAAGCGCCGCACCGAAAGTAATATCGATGACCATCTTCACGACGAGTTATATACATTTGAAATGTAGAATTAGATACGAAGATGTATCCAGATATTAAGATAAAAGCAACAGCAAAGGCCCCCATGAAACCCTCGCAGTGCTAAGCAGTGACAGGAAAGTCTTTAAATCTATTGATTTTATTCATGACTTTTTGACGTATTTTTTTATCATTTAAGTTAAGACTAAATTCGCCATTACCATTTAAACGATAAACTTTTTCATTAGAAGACAATTTTATAGGGGTTGGTTTTTTAGTATTCATACAATTCCCTCCTTAAATCAAACTAAATCCATTGAGTTCAACTTACACCTAAGTATAGACAACTATCAACAAATATTTGGTTATAGTTAATATCTATCACAATCATTATTGGGCGAAAGGTTATACAGATATACTAGTTTTTGTGCAAGAAATTTATCGTTAAACCTCTATCTCTACAAACGCCAATGCGGGGGCTGTCCCTAGCACCCTGCCGTCTTGAACATAGATGTGATCGCCAATACTGCCAGAACCGATAACTCTTTGAGTATGGTTGCTGGCAGTGCTGGCGGTGACGGTGCCGTCTGTGTTGACCGCGTTAATCGTCATGATGGTACGCGGGGCGCTTAGGCTTTGTTGTAACTGCTTTAACATTACGATTCCTTATGCTGGCTTTGATACAACAGCTTATGCAACGTGGCGAACGACGGTGATGGTTTGCTCTACATCGATGTCGCCAGTGTCGCTAACCGATGCACTGATCGTCACCGAGTCACAAGTACCTTTGAACACATCGACACCTTCACGAATACCAATCAACATACCAGGTGTTGCAGGTGGTAAGTCGGCCATAATCGGTAAGCTCATATTGATATTAAGCTTGTTGCCCGTGTCGGCCAGTGCGTTGGTACCGGCTGTTCGTGCAGCTTGATTATCAACAATCAATTGAGCGCTTATGTCATCGGTTGCGATGTTACCTGCAGTGCCAGCGCGTTTTACTTTTGCGCTAATGCCCTGCTGCTCACCACGAAGCCAAACCACATTGCACTCGGTACCGATTTCTTTTGACTCACTGTAACTAGTGATCACCGCATCATGCACGGTTAAGTCTGGTGTCGCAGCATCCATTAACCATGGCACGGTTGGCCAACGTGGAACCACGGTTAACGCTTTGGTTTCATCATTAGATAACAGCATACAACCCAATTGAGCAACGGCTTCTTGCACTGCATCGATGGGCGATTTATTGCCAACGCTAAACGCGCCTGCAGGTACGTTAAAATCAACGATGCCATTAAGTGCGATTGTCCAACTAGTGAATTGCAGCATGTCGTTAAGTAAACCCGCAAAACTGCGTGATGTTGCATTGGTATAACTGATCGGCAATACATACGGCGTAGCAAGTTCGGCGCTGCGGCTGCGGCCCGTTCCGCGATACGTTTCATTACCAAACACTTTGCTTACACTGATTTGTTCAACCAAGACAAAGAACTCATGGCCGTTAATGCCGACCTTAAGCAGTTGATTTTCAGCACGGCTAGCATCGATGCGACTTGAAAAGTCGATACTCACCGAACAGGCCCACTGGCCACGGCTGCGGCTGATACTGATATTGCTGATCACAATCGGTACGTCATCAGACACACGCACACACGTTATGGTTGGCTGCATTAAATAATACCTGCGCAGTTGGGGTTCAATGGGGGTTTCAAAATCAAGGCTGGGTAAGCTTGGGTTGGCGTCAACTAACCCGCCGCCGTCATCCCAATAACAATACTCGGATGATGGTGTAAAACGGATCGCTATTGGACTATTTTTTTGAGTCAATGACTCATTAAAACGAATAGTGATTAAACCCGCCTGAGGTGGTCGATAATCAGTTGAGCAAATCCAGCGTGGTGCATGTGGCCCCCACCCTGTTTGATACTGTGCATCACATACTAGGCCGGTGTAACGAAATACGTGCTCAATATGATGTTGATTACCATCTTGCCATACGATACTCGAAAGCAATTGCAATGCCGGTACATTCAACCAAGGGATAATATTATTTAACTGATGCTCATTCGGCGTTTGCCATACAACCGTAGTGTTCATTTGATGAATATAAGGCTGTGACCATTTAATGGTAATATTATTGCTAACTTTGGACTTTAGCGCCCAAAACGGGCTGTAATTAACCTCTAATCCATTGAATGACACCCAATGCAATTGGCTGCTTTGTTCAATAACATCAGGTGTAGACCAAACAAAATCAACGGCAATAGCGATTTTATTGGCATGCTCTGTTAATACCAGGTGGCGCTCGATTTCTTTTGCCTTACTCCAACTAATACCACACTCAATTCCAATAGAGTTATCAATGGGTAACGGTAGTTCTGTTTCATTATTAAATCTTATATCAAGTGGTGAAGGATTGATTGAAAATGGATTATCAAAATTTATTATCAACCCATTAAATGCAGATTCATCAATAAAATGAATCGTTAATGGGCTTCTATTTTCATAAAAACCCTTATCGAATAAAGCGGTTATCATTGGCTCATATCAACTTGTGTACTATCAACTGACTCTAGGATTACGCCATCAATAAACTTGCTTGCATAAACCTTATCGTTGTCCAATATACCCACAACCAAATTTGTATCTAATGTATATTTAAGAGGAAGTAGAACTTTTAAAATACCCGATTCAGGTCTGATACCAGCAGAAACTAATGATAAATTATTTCTGTCATAGACAGCATATCTTTCAGATTCCGCATCCATTTTTACTTGTAACAAACCTAGATAATAAGGTGCGCTAACAGATATAACCGATGCTAATTTACTCATACCATATATCCATTTTTATCCAAGTTCGGCCAAATAGATAACCACACATCAGCATATAATCTGAACCATTAATATTTTCAATAACAGGCCATTGCTGATCGTTGTAGCCGGTGGATGGTGAGTTTAATAGACCTGTTATTTTACCTCGATAATAAGGGTTAATCTGACTCATTCCACTATCAACACCTAACCGGTCAACATTATATGGTGGTAATGAAGAATATAAATAAAGTTCAATAAAATCACGATTCCCCTGAGGAACACCACTTTTGTCATGTGTCCCTTGCAGATATCGCATATCCATATTGTAGGCTATCCAATTACTAGAGCCATCAGTGTCATATATTCTGCAACATTGTCCACCTGGTGATTGGCTATAATTAAAAGCATTACTCCATGATGAGGATGTCATATCATTCACGGTTGGATAATTAAGACAAACAAATCTGCCAACATCATTCGCAATAATGGTATCAAGATCACCACAAAAAAGTTGCGGTGAATCAATCGAACTAATTGATGGTGACAATGCATTATTGTTCGCCATAAACCAGAATCCGGCACTTGTTCCAATAATAACCCAACGAGTCATGACTTCATTTACGGCAAATATTTGTAATGCCTGCGGATCATAATAGGCATTTAGACCGGTCATGCTTCTAGCACCAGCCATGTTGATTGGTGAGTAAATATCATTCAATCCATTATTGGATTCAAACTGCACAAATCCACCACTGGCTTCTACTGTTGAATTTCTGAATGCTATTTTATACTCAGCTAAATTTTCAAAAGCTATTGACCAACCTAAAGAATTTTTGTTTCCGTAACCATTAACAAGGCAAGCTTTTAATAATGTCAAAAATGATAATGGTGTGCCATCAATCTGGGGCGCACCCGCATCATCCCAGCGGTATACTGTAACTGGTAATCCCATGATTTTATTCCTTAACGCTATTAATTAAGATTCGTTACCACGGAACGCCAACACTGGGCGATCCTCATTTATCTCGCTGTGTCCAGCTTGTACTGAACGCAACAGCATTACGGGTTTACTGCTTGCGTAAGTAGCGAAACGAATTGCTTCACCCGCTTGCCAGCCACCACCAAATGCGCCTGATCGAATAATAAAATACGGCGCTAGTGTTAACGGGTTGATTGGTGCAAAGTCGTTTACCGTGTCGCCAATAGCGATTTGACCAAGACGTTTACCAACACATCTAAATGCAGTTTGGCTGGTAAATATCAGCACCCATTCTTCATTGGTCGCATTGTTGTTCACCACTTCAATCGGAAAATCGACCACGTTTAAATTGCCGGTTGCGCCATCGCCGTCTTGACCCCAATTATTGGCCCATGCCGTCATATCTCGAACAACGCCAACACGGGCTTGTAAGTCGCCAAGGTTTTGCACACTCGATACAGTTGAGCCAATGGGGTATGTTTGGGTTAATGCTGATGCCAGCACTAATGCATTGGGTTTAACGTCAGTTACTAATACCGTTTCACCTATGCTGTCTGTCAGTAAAAATGGCGCTGTAAAGCCGCTAAAGTCACTGTTAATCGTCACAATACCCGTGGCTTTATTTATGCTGTAATGCTGATTATCAAGTGTCCACAGGCTCTTACTCATCGCATCGGTAATATCAACAAACCGAGCATTAGGTCTTACGTTATAGGTTTGTGCTGCAGCAGGGTTGCTGACTAGCTGAGTTTGAGTGTGTTGGACTGAAATGTTTTTCCACGGGGTAAAGTGATCAACCACCCCATTATTTTTAATCCGTAGTGGATTTAAGCCATAAAGCTCAGGCGGTGGCGATAACGTCACAGTTTCCGATATGTCATAGCGCAGCGTGGTTAAGTCAACGTTCTGCGTAAATGACAGGCTGACATAACCATCGACAATCGTGCCGCTGATGCCGTTACCCGTCACTGTACCGCTGCTATCGCTACTTGCACTGAGCAAAGTATTACCTACAGTTGAAATGGTAAGGTAAAAGGTGTCTAAAATGGGTTCTGTCACACTGAGGGGAAATGATGCCGTGTTATCACTAATAGCCTCATCTTCTATGATTGCATCATAACTGACACTAAAATCGCCTCGGGTATCAATGTTTTTAGTAATAGCACCCGTGAGGTAATCAATGCTTGCCAATACATAGCCATTTGATTCACGCAGTTGGCCACCGGTCATTTCGATTAATTCACTGGTACCGTAATTGCTATCATTAAAGGTGGCAATAGCAAACACACTACCGGTTACTAATTTTTTCGCACCTGGTAACGCATTAGCACTGTGATAAACACTGTAACGCAATGATGAATACCAACTAATACCAATAGTTTCTCCATCTCTAATGTTACCGCTATAAACCACACTCACCGTATTGCCAGTAATGCTGATATTTGCAAGCCAATTGTAATAGCCAATCACGGTGATGTTTTGCAAACCATTGGCGGCAAAAAATGGATCATCGAGTAAATCGTTGACTGTGTATAAATAGGTGCTTTTGTCTGCTTCGGTAGGAACCGTTACCGACTTATAAATAAGCCCACTGGCAACATCATTATCATCGCCAACGGTAATGCTATTACCAGCACTGAGACTGATCGTTTTAACTTTGGGTAATAGCTCAGTTTTAGTTTCTGCAACTGCTATAACAGCGCTGGTAGACTCAGCCGTTAACTCAGTAATGCCATGGTATGTAATGCCATCATTTTCGCTGACATAGCGCAGCTTAGTGCAACCCGTTTCACCGTTAATCACCACATCATAATTGGGCGTATCGAACGGGATTGGCGGCTTAAAGCTCACTACACCACCTTGGCCACCAAAGACGCTTTCTTGAATTTGGCAAAAGTGTTCAAAGCGGGGCCATCTAGCATCTTCATTGCCTTCGTATTCCACTGAAATAACGATGACTTGGCCTTGGGCTAAACGAATGGTTTCATAATATTCTTTGCCATTAAATTGATAAATCGACTGCAGATAAGATCGTGGGAAGCTATCTTGGCCAGCTAATAAGCCAATTAAACGATTGCGGATAAGCTGCCCTGCCACCACCGATGATTCAAGAATCTCAACCATATCAGTCATGCGATCAGCATCAGTTAATTGCTCTGCCTCAGCGAGTAATAAACTCACTAAATCATCAGTTGGTTTTTGACTAATAAACACATGGCCATCCAGTAAAACGGCGGTGTCTGCAGTCGCTAACGCTGGATAGCATTTAACAATATCAACTGCTGATTGTGAGTGGTCGATATCAGATATCGCTCTAAATAATTCATTAAGCTCACCAGATTGAACCTCTAGCTTTGTTCGCTGGCCGCCAGCGTCATCGCTTGAACCTAATAATTCGGGTTTAAATATCTTTAAATCATTACGGGTAATGCTCATGGGCCACCTGTGTGTTGAGTTACAGCGTTAAAAATCGTAATACCACGTTGGTCAGTAAGGGATACCCACCCAATTGGTCGTCAACATCATCACCAGTGATCACACTGGTTTGCGTGTTATCCCACACCACATTAATGTCACTGCCGTCTTGGTTGATGGTGAACTCAGTGACAGTGGTTGCCGCATGGGCTTGTAGTTGTTCAAACTCGCTGCGGAGCATCCAACCATCTTTACTGCCAAGTTCTAACGTAATACCTGCAGGGATCACCGTTTGTTGAATATGCGGGGCACCGTTAAGTGCCCGCTTCATATTGGCCGATACTCGCTGGGTATTATTGCGATTGATCCAATGCAATGGCTCGGTCAACACAATGGTGTCGATAGTGGTGTTATACATAGCGCCTCGTTTTTAATTTGCGAAAAGTGTCCAAGCCAAACTAACCACCCACCGACTGCAAACGCTTAATTTCAGCAACTAACTCATTCACAATACTGCGCTTGGTTTGCGCATCAAACGTGCGGTTACCCACTTGCAACTGCAACACGACAGTGTCGCTGCTAGTTGTCGTTGTGGTAGCCGTGCTTGGCTTAGTTTGAGTAGTCACATTGGTTTGCACCGAACTGGCGGCATTGGTTTGTTGTTTAGCGGTGGCAGCGTCGCTAATGGCTTGCTTTTCGCTGGCATCTTGCTGGGCTTTTATTTCGGCGGTGCGGTAAGCGTAAACCTTGTTTAGCGTTTTTTCGGCTTCTCTCAGTTGGGTGATCAGTGTTTTATCACCCGTAGATTCAGCCTTGGCTAACTGGGTTTTAATATCGGCAAGCTCTTGCTGATAACGGCGCTTTTCGATTTCATCTTGTCGGCCTAGGTAGCCGTCAAGTTCATCTTGCAAAGTGTCGAGGGTTGATTGCGCACTTTCTCGCAATGAGTCCATGCTCGATTTAGCCGAATCGATAGCAGTGCGCAGCAAACCCAAGTCTTGATCATTCATCAAGTTCATTGAATTTGCGGCACGTTCTGCGCTGTTGATTAAGCCAACATTGCCACTTTCAGCAGCGTCGAGTGCATCAACCATTTTAAGCAGTTCAATACGCTGGCCATAATATGCAGCCTGCGCTTGTTTACCGGCTATCTCGGCTTTACGGGCAAAATTGGTAATGCCGGTAAAATCGACTGACTTGGCTTGCACATCAAGCAGGTCACCAATCTCACCACTTAGCTTTTTATAAACTTCAATGGTTTTATCTAGCTCACTGCTTGAGTCAGTTAATAACCTTTGGCCATAGAGTATCGACTTAAAGTAAGCGACAGCGCCCGTGCTGAGCTCGGCAACTTCAGCGGTAACGCTTTTTAAATAGTCAGTGAAAAATTTAGCAACACTGGCTAATGTAGAACCAGCTTGTTGCGCACTTTTAACTACCACTCCCATGGTGTTTTCCATGGTAGTACCAATGTTTTGGTTCGCAGTATTTATTTGCTCTTCAGTATCATTAACATCATTAACCAAGCCCTTTTGTGAGTCTTTTAGTCGATAATACTGCTTAATCAAATCCTCAATATTATCGCTTAAGCCAAGGTTGGCAGCTTGCTGACGAATGCTGGCCTCTACCTGCTTATCACCAGCCGCCGCAGCTTTTATCGATGCTTCTGCATATTTTAAAAATGCCTGTTCAGCGTCATAAGTTGAGCCAACTCCATTTTTAATGGCTTCACTAGTCTGGTTATAAGCTATTTTTGCTTTGGCCGCTAAATCTTGCAGAGACTTTAATGTTGTGACATTGGCTTGCTCCATCGCTGCTTCATAATCATTAACAGCCCTTGTTTGTGCGTCGGTTGAGTCAGCCAATTCACCTTGTGCTTTCGCTAATGCTTCTGCTGCCGATTTTGCTTTGGCTTGGGCTTTCTGGTAGTCCTCAACTGATGCAGTACCCTCGATATAAGCATCCCGAACCTTGCTTAGCTCTCTGTCGGCAAGTTCGCTTTGAGCAGATAGAAAAACTACAGTCGCCGCGTTTAGCTTTAATTGTGAATCGGTTAAATCACGCTGGGCAGAATATTGAGCAACCAATAAATCAGTCACTTTTAAGGTGGCATTACCATACCTTGTTTCGGCGGCTTCGATTTCCTCTAACGTAGCGGTACCGCTATTTTTTAAGTTTGTGTAATGATCTTCTGCTGCCTTTTGTCGAGCCTTCCAATCATCAACTTCTTTTTGAGCTAGGTCTGATAATTTCTCACTGGTTGCAACATCCTTTTGGTAAGCGCTATAGCGTGCCTCGGCTTGAGATTGCATGGCTTCTTTAACTTTTGCTGCATTCTCAACCTGTGTTTTTGTCGTTTCATCAGAATCACTTTTAATGTCTACACCAGCTTGTTTAAGTGCTGCCGCAACATCTTTAGCATCTTGCTTAACTTGCTCAACATATGCTTTAGATATTGAAAGTAGCGCATCAGCAGTCTCTTGAAACTTATTTGAAAGCGTATTGGTACCAAAAATACTAAGTGCCTTTGCCATACCTAGTGGGAACATGGCAAACGCACCAGCAACCGCAGCACCAAAAGAGGATACCATTAACGACAAACCATTAAACAACGCACGTAAACTACCAGACACAACATTTAAACCCGTTGTGAATGCAGTAATATTTTCTAGTGTTCCCTTAATGCTATCGCCACCATCCTTAAGTATGGTGGTAAAAAAATCACTGATATCCTGTGCGGCTTCCTTTATCTTTCCGCTATTATTTAACTCATCAAACCTTGCGTTAATGTCTTTAAGTAAATCGACCGCTACCTGGTATGCACCAGAATCGGCAATAATTTGCTTAAACTCGGTCCACTTATTAGAGATTAAATTAATCTGCCCGCCTAATAACTCTAAGCTTTTTGATGCTTGGCCGTTAGCTTGTTTGCCCATTTCGTCAAACAGTTGCTTCATGACATCGCGGCCCAACTCGCCTGCCGCACTCATTTTTTGCAACTGAGTCACGTTTTTACCCGTGACTTTTTCAAGCAAGTCCCACACAGGAACGCCGCGTTCAACTAACTGCAGTATTTCTTCACCCTGCAGTTTTTGTTTAGCCCATGCTTGGCCGACAGCCAAAATGATACCTTCAAGCTTTTCTTGGCTTCCACCTAAGCGTGCGTTGTAATCGACCATTGACTGTAATGATCCATTCATTGGATCAATGCCAAATGTTTTTAACGATGCGAACGCTTGCTTAGCGGTATCTAAACGGGTACCGGTATTATTAGCAAAGTCTTTAATCCATTGCGTTGCCTGCTCACCGCTGGCAATGCTGCCCATCATTGCGGTCATTTGCACAGCAAAGGCTTTGGCTTCATCACCTGCAGTGAGTACCGACTTAAGGCTTTCCCAGAGTTTATCGATACCAATGTAGGCACCAGCCATGGCAACTAGTGAGGAAGTAGCACTTTTAATGCTGCCACCGAAATCACCAGCTTGCTTTTTCGACTCGTTTAATAGCTTATTGTGCTTTTCAAGCTTAGTGTTAACGCCGCTTAATGCGGTTTCTGCAGCGGCTTGTTGCTGCTTTAAATCCTTGGTGGCATCAGCAAGATTCTCCATGCTGATACCAGCCGTTTTTAAACTGGCAGTATTTTTGTCTAACTCGGTTTTATTCTTATTAATGCTGCTCGCTAACTGGTTTACCTCGGTGCGAGCAGTTTTAACCTTTAATGTGTAATCAGCTTTATTGCGACTAGCCGCTTCGGTGGCGGTGCTAACCTCAAGCAGATCACGGCGCTGTTTATCTAATGCTGTGGCAAGTTCGTTGGCTGCATTTTTTGCACTGGTTTGCTCATTAGTTAACTTTTGTAAGTCGGCACTGGCTTTGGTTAATGCGGTTGCTTGCTCTTTACTGGCCGTGGCACCTTGCTGCTGTTCGGTACTGAGTTTTGCCACTTCAACACGAGCTTGTTGTAGCTCGGTTTCGTATTTAACTAATGCCGCTTGAGCTTGATTGTATTCTTGCTCAAGTTGATTAGTGGAACCTTCAGCCGCCTTTTGAGCTGCTTCAAGTTGTTTTAATTCTTTAACGGCTGCCTTTTGTTCAGTGACTAACTTGTCGAGTGCAACCGAGTTATCTTTATAGGCACGTTCGCCTTTACTGATTGATGCAGTTAAATCATCAATTGAATTGGCGGCCGCTTGAAGATCTTCTAACTCTTTTAAGCGTGCATTTAAAATTTCGCTTTCTGCCGCTAACTCAGCCACTGCCTTTTCAGACTTTTTAGCCTCGCTTGAAAATAGGTCTTTACCCTGAATGATCAGGTTAATCACTTGGTCTTTAAAACTCATAATATTTCCTTTGGGCAGCAAAAAGCCACGTGATCAAGGCTTCTTGATTACGTCTGGTGATATTTATAAATTGGTGGGGTAAAAAAAAGGCCACCTTGCGGTAGCCATATTTGTTTGTTTAAGGATTAAAGCTGTTTTAGCTCGTCCTTTAATGATGCTATTTCTCTATCAATTGACTCTACTTCGGTACTGGCCTGTTGCATTACCGCTGTCATTTCCTGCGCGAGACTTTGTTGCCATGTTGCGCCAGCTAAATTATTATTTGCGCGATTACCGTTAGATCTTAATTGGGTAATTTTTTTATCACGGCTGATAAATGCTTTCTTTTTGTCTTTTTCAAGATTTTTGATTTTACGCTCTAATTCTTGTTTTCTTAGATAGTCAGAAAAACTTTGTTTTTTATCGGCAGTCTTAATGTCGGATTTATCGCTACTACTTGAAACTTCATCGATTGCGGCAACATCACCAGATTGAGAAACGAAACTGCCCACTCCACTTAAATCAAGGGGTTGGCTTTGTTCGTCGCACGGGTCGGCTTGGTATATACCATCAGCACACTTGTACACTTCTGCTGTAACGGGGGTTGCCAGCATGGCCATAATCAAAACTAATAATTTTCTATCCATAGAACACCACCTTGTTGAATTAATTTGATTCTACATCGATGACAATCTAAAAACAAAATCCATTTACCACTAACGATCACCTGCTCAGTTAAGTGATAACAAATTGACAAATGCGCCTAAGTGGGGCGATACTATTTAGGCATTGGCAAAATCCAATGCCGGGATTAGCCTCTCGCAATACCCAAGGCGCAATAGTCGCCAGCCTTTATAGCTGGTTTTTTATTGCGTGATTCAGCGCACCACTACTATGGTGGGCTGGATGGGGGCACTTCGGTGCGCCGCTTCCTTGGGGCGGTAAGGCTAACCCTGTTCAGCTCATCACCCAAGTTTAGCCTTCTTGGTTGATGAGAACTCACGAACCAAGGAGTTTTATTATGTCTGCATTAACAAATCAAAATCACTCTGCGCAACTTGTTTTTATTAACGGCAAACAAACCATTACCAACTCACAGGTTGTGGCCGATTATTTTGGCAAACGTCATGCCGATGTTTTACGTAAACTAGACTACATAATGCAAGATGCACCAAGACAATTTGTATCAACGCATTTTTGCGTTAATACGATAAAAGTTGAGCTTGGAGCTGATCGTAGTCGTCAATCTAAAATCTACGAAATGACCAAAGACGGGTTTATGTTTTTAGTCATGGGCTTTACTGGTGCAAAGGCCGCGGATTTAAAAATCAACTTTATTAATGCCTTTAATGATGCACAACAACGTTTAACTAAGCTGCAAGATCCGTTTGATCATGCACGCATGTTATTTACATGGGGTGGCGGAAAAGTGGTTTCTGCGCAACCCGTTAGTGACGACCAGTTTGTTACTAGCCGAGATAAATTAGTGAACTACATTCGCGAACCGCGATTTTTGAACCTTTCGCAGTTGTTAGAAATTAGTGAAGCTGCAAACCAGCAGATTGCCACATTAGCCAGAATGGCAGATAAACAAGCTCGATTGCGTTAATTAGTCTTACATTAAAAAAGCCCACTCACTATTTAGTGGGCTTTTTGGTTAATGCACTTTTTTTTACTGCAACTTACGCTGCGCTACGCACAAAGAACTTAGACTTACCCGCTGCAACAATGCTGCTGTCGGCAAGAACGCCGCCTTCGATATCGAATGAACCGAAGTCGTCGCCAATTAAGTCTAGGCCCGATGTTGGTGTAGGCTTCCAGCGATAAAACTTAAGCACACTTGCTTTGCCGGTCACGTCGTTAATACCATCAACTACCACCTTCACTTCTTCGCCAGACTCAACCAGTGCTTGCAACGCATTACCGGCTTTACTGGTGTAAGTGACTTTAAGTGATTCAGCTGCCGTGATAGCACCTGTGCTTAATGCGCGAATACCCGCAGCACTGACAATGTAATCGGTGTTCACATCGTAAGTTGTGGTGCCAGCCGTGTCGGTCACCACAGCAGGAATCTCGGTATCTATCATTTTTACGGTATCGGCTAAGCCATCTAGCACAGCAGTTACTACTTCATCAGTAACGGATTCTGCCGTTAGCACGTCAATTTTACCGCGCAGTGCTAACGCTAAGTTGGCATTGCTAAAGTCGTTTAACGTCATGGATAAGTTAACCGATTTAACCACGGTGATTTCAGCAGCATTACCGCCGCCACCGCGATAGTTTGGTTGCTCTTTGGTTTCTTGCTCGATTGAGATATTCACGCCGCTGGCGTTACCCACATCGCGGCCGTTGACATACACGATGCCCGAACCGATGTAGCTCTCTACGACTGTCTCGCTCATAGTTTTTCTCCGAATGGTACTGTATGAATTAAGTTTAAAGTGATGACCGCCAGACCATGTTTTTCGTGGGCTTCGGGCATGATGTATTTACAGGGCTCAGATTCTTTAAACGTAATAGCTTTGGGTAGCCATGACGGTTTTTCGGTATTACGTTCGTCTTTAAAGAATGCGCTGCGGATGTCGCGAACTAAATTAATTAGCTCTGCGGTTGGGGTGGTCGATTTGCTTAAATTGATACCGGCAACAACTTGTAATGCGAGATCGTCACGGTAAGGGTTGATGCCATTGTTAGCACTGAACAAGTCGGTGTAAGGTTGCAAAAAGATAAACTGCTGTTCTTTTGCAAGGCCTTGGGCATAAAAGCCTTCACGCACAGTTGCGCCGTCAACCAACTTGAGTCGGTCTATCAGGGTTTGGATCATGGGTACCTCGATGCCTGGTAAAAGACTATTTAGCGTATTGGCCGTATTTTTTACGCAGATGGGCAATAATGGGTGGCTCTAAATCGTCACGCATAAAGCCAAAGCTGCCTGCCACTGAAGGGCCGTATAACGCTTTTTGTCCACTCAAGCTGCGCCAAGAGTTATCACCCTTTTTGCGACTGAACATTAGTTGATTACCGTTGCGGCCAATGACAGTAAACGCACCACTAAACCACACAGGCTGATTGCGAATAACGTTTATGCTGAAACCGCCAGCAACCCTTTGCGCTCGTTTACCCACTTTATAACGGGGACTAGCAAAGCGGGTTAACGTACTTGCGCGCATCCTTGCGCTAATTGATGCGGTTAGGGTTTTTGGGTTAATGCTGATACTAAAATGCTGTTCAACATACGACTTAGACTTAAAGCCGTATTTTGTGAATATTCCATCTACAGCAAGTTGGTTACCAAATTTAGCTGCATCGTCTATAGCCTTAGCAATTGCGGGTGATTGTGCATCACGCATGCGTTTAAGCTCGCGATCAACTGCATCAAATCCTGTGCTTGTTAATGCCATAACAACACCTACATTTGTAAATACACATAGGTCACACACACTGAATCGGTGCTAACCCTTTGCGTTAATCGGCATTCAGTACCGCCAATAGTGAAAATATCACCTGAATTAACATCACCCTCACTAAGTAAAAACTCAGCACGCATGACTAACTCTGGCACATACTCATTAGCCGATGCGGCAATTTCGCTGCCATTATCGTCTAACGATACCAAACGGGTGTAGGGTGTTGCTCCGTCCACTGGGGCAAAGTCGCACGGGTCAGCCAAGCGCTGAAAAACCCGTACTATTTTGGCATTTACCCGATCAGCAAATACCGCACCCAAACTAGGCATTAATTTTTACCCAAACGCTATCACTCGGGTTAGCCGCATCAGCCCATGCTTTACCGGCTAAGGTATTGCCAGATGCTACACTAGTGATCATGCCATCAGCCTTGATATACACCTGCCCACCTTGGGTAATGTCATCGGCGGTCACTTTTGGCAATTCATACACACCTTCAGTTGCACCCACACCTGGTTCACCAATAGCAACATTGCCAAGCGACACGGCAACCACTTTACCTAATAATACTGGGTCACCACTGGCAACAAGGGCAGTGGCGATAAATTCGATGGTATTACCATCTGATACACAATTTTTCATAAGGTTTTTTCCCAATTACGTTAAAAATTTGCCATTAAAAAGGCCGCTGACTCAATCGAGTTAGCGGCCGCTTTTATTTCGAAATGGATGCGTGTTACACACCCGTTGATTTAACCAATCCACGGTGATCAAGTGGTGCAACACCCGCATCGATACGCACTTTGGTTGCAACACCGTCAATGGTAAAACCTGCTTGCTGTTCAATGTATGGTGTGTCCATGCCATCAAGATAAGCCACTTCAATTGTGTCTCGGCCTTGGCCAGCGGCTAAGTACCATGCTGCAGCACTTGCATCATCTAAACGTGACTCTGCAATCACTTCGGCAAAGTTTTGGATAGGGTTAGCAATGCCAGCGTTAACATCAGCGCCTTTAACTGAGCTTGATTTGATGATTTGATTCATCGTTGTTTCAAGCGCAACCGGACACAATACAAACTCAGGGCGAATGTTTAAGTGTCGAGTACCAGACTTTTGCTTGCGCATTAACTGACGGCCAGCGTCTAACGCGGCAACGCTTGGTGCGCCACTGCCTAAGTTGCCATGGTCAGTATGGAACAATGCTTTACCGTCTGACATTTTAGGATTGCCCGTTAACACTGCATAAACCAAGTCACCAATGGTGCCTTTAGCTGCAAAGCCCATTTTCATTGGAATGTCAGTTAACATGCTCATATCATCATTGATGATAGCCTGGCGAGTAATAGAGAACAGTTCGCCATAGGTTGCTAATGCGATTTGCTCTGCACGGTCACCTAACGTGATGTACTTGTATTCAGCACCTTCACGCACTTTACGCAAGCTGTTGAAGTCACCTAGCCCTACACGTTGAGCAATCTTAAAATCACCTAACTGGCCTTTTTTAGTCCAGCGTTCAAAGGTTTCTTCAGCGGTTTCCCAGCCCATTAACACCGACTTATTAGCCACATCTAATAAGATGTTACCAAAGTCGCTTGAGCTATGAGTAAACGCCAAGCCAACCATTTGCATTGGGTTTAGATTGGCAATGCCAATGCCGCGATCAACTAACGATGCACGGGCAAGTTCACGCAAGTTGTAACTTCCGTAAGCATTGTCTTTCTGTATTTCGCCATGACCAGCACGATGCATCACATGCGCACGAATTGAGTCACCCACCAAGTTACCGTTACCAGCATGAATGATCACACGGTTAGGCTGTGCCGCTAACGGTGTAGTACCTTCACCCAACTTAGCCAAAATCATGTCTTTGGCTTTGTCTGCGTCAATATCATCATTTGCAAGACAGCTATTTTTTAGCTCAGTGAGTTGCGGGAACGTCGCGAACGCGGTGTTAATACCGTCGGTTCGTGCTTTGTTCATTGCTTTAGCAGCGGCGTGAATATCAGCGGCTGATGGTGCAGCAGGTGCTGGTACCGATGCGGCTGGTGTTGGTGGATTGGCTGCTGGCGCAGGAGGATTAGTTACACCAGGTACGTTACCCTGTGGTGCAAACAGGTTTTTTAGAGATTCAGGCATATTAGCAAAGTCCTTGAGTCTTTTTGAGTTAAGCGAAGCCGCCATTTGAAGCGGTTCAGTGAGGGTGTTGGCGAAACCTTTTTCAACCGCTTCGCGGCCAGTTAGCCATGTTTCAGCAGCCAAAAGCGTATGTAGCTCATCTTCTGGCAAACCTGTTTTTTGTTGATAAGCACCAACTAAGTTACTTTCGACTTTATCGAGTAAGTCGGCATATTTGCGCATATCGTCTGCGTCACCTAATGTGCCGCCCCATGGTTTATGCACCATCATCATGGCGTTTTCGGGCATGATGACTTCATCAAAAGCCATGGCAATCACACTGGCCATTGATGCAGCAAGGCCGTCAATATGGCAAACCTTGTGCGCTGGGTGACCTTTGATCATGTTGTAAATCGCCATGCCTTCAAACACATCACCACCAGGGGAATGAATGCGTGCCGTTAAGGTGCCTATTTTGCCTAATGCTTGTAAGTCACTGGCGAATTGACGGGCACTAATGCCCCATCCACCAATTTCGTCATAAATCATTAATTCGGCATTACCGTTTTGCGCCTTTAAGCTGTACCAGCTTTTATCAGGCTTATTGGTCGGTGTCAGGGTCAGGCTTGCTTGTGGTGCGAACAACATTGCTGCGGCCACGGCCGCCTGATGCATTAGTGTCTTTTTCACTTGGGGTTACTCCGTTTTGTGGCTCTGGGTCGTTAGGTGTCACCATGTCGTTTTCACGATTGTGTTTCACTTCGCGCTCACGCTGGCGTTTAACTTCGCTTGGGTTACGACCTCGGGCACGGGTCCAATCAGCCTCAGAGGCAACATTACCGGCTATCATCATTTCCCATCCTTGGGCTTCTTTACGTGGGTCAATCCATGGCATGGTGGGGCCGTAATACACCGAATCAAACAAGGTGCGTTGGTCTAGGTCTGGCGGTAAAATTAATGGGTCTTGCTTGTTCATCAATTCCATTTGTAACCAGTTACGAAACGCAGGCCGCGCCCAACCTGCACAAAACCATTGCTGCATAATGCGATTCGATTCGTCTTGCTCTACCAACTCTTGGCGCTGGCTTGAGTAGCTGCCTTTATAGTCACGGGCAATGCTCGAGTAACTGCCGCGGGTACCTGCAGCACAGGCTTTTAACTGGCCGTTACGAAAATCGACTAAATGCACGTTAGGGCGATTTGACTCAATCATGCCAACGTCTTCACCGGGTGCGAGGTCGTCGAACGTCATACCTGGTGCAATGTTAATTTCGCGGCTTTGGCTTTCGCCAGAATCGGGAATAAACATAGCCGCGTCACCGCGTTTAATGTAAAACGCTAAAGCGGCAGCAATACGCGCTGCTACCCGTTCAGATTCTTCATAGTCTTTAATGTCGCCAAGGCGGGTTAAAATGCCGTGAAAAATGCTGATACCACGCAGCTGGTGCAGGCGTTTAAATAAGCCCAAGTGCAGCATGTTGCTAGCAGGTACAGTTTTGGTTTTATAACGAAAGCCGATTTGGTCAGACGGGTGATCAAGCAGTACATGGTAATTAACCACCTGCCCCCAACTATTAACCTCTAACCCTTGGCGAACGCGACTTGATACATCGTTAAGTTCAAACGGAATGTAATCAGGTTCTAACGCTTCAATGCTGTATTGCGTACCTTGCGGGTTTGGGTGACCAAACTTGGCTACCTTGCCACGCACTTGCTGGCCGAATACTTCACCATCACGCAATGCGGTTCGTAATACTAAGCGTTCAAGCTCTGGCCTTGTGTAGCGCCCTGTTACGTCTGGCTTTAATGACCATGTTGCAAAACGGCGTTGTATTTCATTGGCGAGGTCGTCCAGTATTTCTCCGCTTATGCTGCGGGGTTGTGGTTCAACCACAATACCTTGCGCACCTATAACCCGTTCTTCCATGCGGTCTAAAATGCCAATACTGAGATCGTGATTTTCGTCTAACCATCGCGCCTGCTCACGCAAGCTTTTACCTGCAGCAAATACCGCTTGGTTGGCACCGCGTCCCTCTTTATTGGCTTTGTGGGTTCGGCTTGGGTTGGCCGCCTCGTAACCTTTAAGGTTGCGATAACTCATTGCGGCCGCTTCACGATTAAGTGCCCAGCGTGGGGCTATGTACGATAGTGCATCGTTAATAATGCTCATGCTGTGCCTCTTTTAAAATGAGTCAGGTAAAGCCACTGCACGAACAAACCACATCTGGCCCGTCTGCAAGTGGTTTTTAGCTAGAGCTAGGCAGCGCTTAGATTCGATAAACTGCTCTAGAGCCATGGGCGCAAGTTCGCTTTGTTCGTCGTCGCGCATCTTTCCCACTTCTTTAAGTAGCACAGCAGTACCATCGGCGTGCGCCTTAATTCGATTCATCAAATCAATTTCTTGCTGGCTTAAATCGCGATAGCCTTTGATTTTTTTATGTTGGTTATCCATATTGTTTCCTAATTAAATCGGGCGAGTGTGGTACCCCGTGGACGGGTGTACATGCTTAAGGTGCGCTGCCATTCAATGCGGCCTTTGCGAATTTGTTCTAGGTCTTCACTGGTCATCATCTTGCCGTTAATGCTGACGGACTTACCCGCCAGTACATCTTTTTCGGCTTCGATATACAGCGCGACCATGTCTACCGCTTGTTGCTTTGACATTACAGCCAGCCTCCTGATTTTGCCGATCCACCATTTAACCAGTTATTGGCTTGGCTATTTTTCGGTTTTTTAGGTTTGGGGGATTCATCGGTTGATGATGGGTTTTCGTCTTTATTTGTTATCACTTTACTGAGCGAGTCGAGATTAATGCCAAAGCGATCAATGGCGATATACAGCGCAGCCAAGGCATACACAAAACAGTCGATTGCCTCGTTACGTCTACCGCCTGCGTCCCAACGGTACACAATGCGGCCGTCGCGGCGCGTTGGCCTTTTGCGTTCAGACGTTAACTGTTGTAGTTCGGCGTCATCACAAATGCTTTCATTTAACGGCAAATGAATTGCACCAGGTTTACGCGTATCAACACTGGGTTGAGTGCGCATCATAGCCATGATCAACTCTTTGGCGTTGTCGGTACCGACCTCAGTTAAATAAACGCCTTTGTTAGTTCGTTTGCGCGGGAAATTAGCAATCGGTTTGCCGTACACATTGGCGCCTTTTACGGGTACCACGCGGTACAAGCCCAGCTTTTTACTCATTGAGTAAACGGTATCAGTGTAGTGACCGCCCGAGTCCCAGCCTGTTGTTCCTATGTTCAACACAATGCCGTCGTTACGGGTGTAACTTTGGTTTAATCGCAGCGCGACTTTATCAAGCAGAATTTGACTATCTGGGTCACCATACAAAATAAACCTATCGATTAAGGCGCACTCTTTACCTGCGCCCCAGCCCCAAATTCGGCCTTCATAACGGTCGTTTTGGGTATCAACACCCGCGGTGACATACACAACCCAATCTGGCATTTTACCGTTGGGGTACATTTCACGGCGTCGGCCTAAGTCTTCCCACTCAATGCGTTCGCCGTTGTCGTTGTCCCACGGTTGGCCTAGCTTGGTGTTAACAAAGGTTTGTAACTTTTCTTTGTCGCCTTTGGCTTTGTAAAACTCGGTGACTAGCTTGGCCCAGCTGTTAAGCGTGTTGTAGGCCGACCAGATATAAATCGAGATATTTTCGGGGGTTAAAAAGTCGTTGCCGTCTTTATCAAAAAACGAAATAAAATCTGGGGTGTACACGCCCGTTTTGTCGCATATCCACACGGCGCGTGGGTGTTCTTCCATGTCGTGCAGTTGATTGTTTTCAATGCAACAACCGCAGTGTTCGCACACGTAATAGGCTGTTTTTGGGTCGCTACCTTGCCACTTAATACCAAACGGTTCAGTTTTACCGCCCCACTTTAAATGCTGCAGTTCGTCGCAGTGTGGGCAGGGCAAGTTAAATCTAAATTGGTACCCACTTTCGCTACAGGCCTTTTCAATTTGGCAGGTACCGAGAATTTTGGGGGTAGATCCACGAATCGATTTAGGAAACATCGACAGTTCAACACGGGTATCACCTAACGATGTGGCGTTACCTTCGTGTTCGATTGACTCGTCAAAACCGGCTAATTCATCATAGATAACATCATCAACAGAGTGTTCACGATAGTTGGCGGCAGCAGTACCACCACGCACCAATAATGTTTTTCCATTGGTAAAAATTTTATCTTCTAAAGTATTATCTTTATGTTTTTTACCAATCCATGGTGCTAAGGCTTTCCAAATCGGCATGTCACGTATGGCGGTTTCAACATGCTTTTTCATGAACTTTTTAGCGATGCCATCAGTAGGCTGGTATATCAACACGTTACGCTTTTTGTGTTCTATCTTGTAACCCGCATTGGCCATGAGCATTTTGGTGTAACCCACACGCGCTGACTTCATAATATTCAGCGTGGTGATTTGGTCGTTACCCATGGCATTCAATATGCCGATTTGAAACGGTAGGCTTTCCCATTTGCCTTCGGTGTAAGACGATTCAGACGACATATAAAAATGCGTGTCGGCGTATTCACTACAGGTTAAAACGGGTGGACGGTAAAACGATTTAAGACCAGCAGATACAGCGGCTTTCAGATTGTTAATCTGTGCTGCTGATATATTCATCCAATAAATCCTCAATGCCGTTGGCCAGTTCAGCGGCTGTGTTTTGGCTTTTAATTACTTCGGCGCGAATGGCGTCTATGGTTCGTTCTGGCATGTCGGGGAATTTGCGTTTTACACGAATGTGTATTTGGTCCAGCACTGGCGATATTTGCGCAGCGATACGGCTTAGTACAAATGAGCAAAATGCGACCTCGACCACTTCTTTGCGGTCTTTTTCGTTTTTAAGCTCTTGGCCGTCTGCTTGCGCTTTAACTAATCGGTAACGTTCAAAGTCGATATTGGGTTTTTCGTCTTCATCTTCTAACGGTTTGCTAATACTTTTTTTACGCTCATTAGCCACCCGATTACCAACAACATCGGCCATAGTGTATAAACACTCACGACCTTTTTTACTGTTTATTGGCACGTCCCACTTGTCGAACGCTTGGGTACTAATACCCAAGCTTTTGCATAGGTCAGTTTTATTCAGTAGCACTGGCGCGGCTTCAGGTGTAGGAATACGTGCCATAGTGGACCTGTTATTTTGCTTGCTGAGAATTAGTAACCTTGGATAATCGCAGTGCTTGTACCTGCGCTGGTTAGTGTAAATTTTTCAATGTTGCCAAGCTCAATGTTATGGCTACCTGCTTCAAGGTTTGCTTGAGTAAAGTCAGTGCCGTTAATGGTGTAAGTCAGCGTGATGTTGTCACCGCTAAAAACAAGCTGGTGTTGTTTGCAACTTTGCATAACACCTGGGCGCGTAACGTCCACGGCCGACGTAGTCACCGTTAAATTTTCGATGTATATCATGTGAATTCCTTGGGTGGGGTGCGGGTGTTATGGGGTGTTAGATTCTTCTATCTCGGTTGCAAACTGGGCTGCAAATTCAAGCGCTTCATCCCAGGTTAATAGCATCGGCGTTGTGTCGCTAATGCCGAAGTTAGGTTCGCACCCTAACGATTTTAAATGGTCTAAAAAGTATTCAGCACTATCTTTGTGAAAGTTAACTAATCGATAATCACCATACAACACTGCATAAGGCCACGACTGCTTGGCTATATCGTTGTCTTGGTATCCTTTCTCAGATAAAACTACAAAGACATAAATACCAGAGTTAACCCATGCTTCTAGGTTTGTCATATCGCTACCCACCCTGCTGCGTTGTAGTTAATTATGGTTGCGTTAACACTTCCAACGGTTGCAAGTTGATTCGCTCCTTGGCCCTTATTGTTAAGCGGTATATTTATTATTTCTACGCCAGACCTTTTAACTGAAAGCTTGAATAGAGGGAACGCTGCAAATCTTTGGTCAAGCGAATATCTTACGCCTAGCCACCTAAACCAGCTTGATGCACTAACTAAAGATTTTACATTGTGATACGCCCCATCAAGAGGAAGTAAAGTAGTCTCTATCCCATCGACTACGACCGTACTCGCTACCGGCCGCCTATCAAACCTCCCTGTGCTGTCGATTGCAAATAAAAGGTAGTATGGCTCCGTTGGTGAGTCTGTTCCAGCAATAAAGTAAGCGTTATTATACGCTGCAACTGGAGCTTTAAAGTTAAGCTCAATTAAATCATTAGCTAAAACATTTACATTGCTTGAAAGTTGGATGTACTGAGTTATACCGTCTAGCCGATATACATAACTAGTCACACCTAAAATTGCAGCACTAGACGTGATTAAAGCGCCAACGCTATCAGTCACAGTAACCGTAATCGATGCATTCTTATCAGTAGCGGCGGCAGTAAATGACAACGCCGCACTATTGGTGCCAACGTTCGCAGCGTTCTTTTTCCATTGATATGAGTATGGCGCAACACCGCCAGTAACTTCACAACTAAACGTAGCTAGTGCGTACTCATCAACCGTTTTACTTTGTGGCTGAGATACTAATGATGGTGGCGCGATAACAGGAACTTGAACACCAAACACTGACGTTATAGCTGGCCGTATTGCTGGTCGAAATGCGGGTTTGAATGCGTTCATTTGGGTTCGGCCTCAATATCTTCAATCACATGGCTACAGCGTTCTTCTTCAATGTGTTGCAACTGCCTAAGCAATAACTGCTGATTTAGCCTGGCATTTTCTTCTAGTATTTTTGCTATCTTTTCATCACGCTCACTTTTGCGTGCAGCGCGTTCTTTTTTTCTGGCTTGATAAAACCAGTTAATCAATGCAGTAAAAATGGCACAGCCGCCACCCACTAAAACGCCAATATCCATATTGTTCACATAGCTGCCAAGTGCCGTTAAAAGTGAGGCTAGATACGAGACAACCGACGTGATTTTTGAACTTAACTCAGTCGTTATGCTCATGCTGTAACCGCCATTGTTGTAGGCGCAGCATGCTTGCATTGCAAGTTGCTAGCGCATTGGTTTGGGTAAGTGAGTGTTTAAGTAAATCAATATTGGTGGTACCAATAAAATCAGGGATGCTGCACAGGGCTAACCAATCGGGCGGTGGTAACACATACACCGTTTGGGTTTGGGTCACCACTTTTACAATCGGTTGGCTTGAGCAGCTGCAAAGCATCAGCAGGCAGCAAAGCATTAGCCCAATCTTTTGTAGGTTCATCGGTTGAGTCCTTAATCAGATTGGCCTTAGCAATACGGCTTTCATGTGTTGCTTGTAAATCGATAACCTGTTTTCGATGATCTGCATTAAGCTCGGTCATCACACGGTAATCACGCTCAAGCGTTTTAATGCGTTCGGCTTGGTTGTCGTTGCTGCTTAATAGCGCTTCAACACTTACTTGCGATTGCAGTAGGTTATCACTTAGCGTTTTATTCTTGGCTTTAAGTGAATACATACCCAATGAACCTACGCCAAGCAAGGTGGCCATAAGAAGTACAACGATTAACAGCACTGTGTTTTTTAAGTCATTAAACATTACAAGTCCCTCAAACAATAACGCCGCGGTTATTGCGGCGCTTGAAGTGAGTTTACGCATTGCCTGTGTCGGTCTTGCGCTCGGGTCCATACGCCATAACACCGTTTGTTACCCGGTGTTGAACAATCAAAACCTGCAACGGTTCGGTATTGGGGTAACAGCAACGCATCACATGCTTGCCGATATTCGGCATTTAACACATGCACACGCATGGGCGACTTTAGCCAACGGCCAATGCCGTACTGGTAAACCCAGTCGATATATAAATCATATTCAGCCTGGTTAAGCTCTGCGCCAATTAAGCTTTGTCGAAATCGGGTTTCATCTTTAGAGATATGCGCCTTGGCTATTTGCAGCGCATTAATGGGGGTAACTGCATCACCTAACTTAACCGGACGTTCATCAATGTGGTAAGTGGACCCAAAGCCCACGGTAGGCCGATCGCCTTTTACTGGGATTGTCGCAGTAGGCGCAAACCCTTCGGAAATAACCAAACCAATAAAAGCAGCGGCCGACAAGCTAAGGCCAGCCACTGTCATTCTGTTAGCCATAATTACCCCCAAATAAATATTCATATGATAGCTATTGATACATTAACGGGGCGCAAACCCGAACTACGCCATGCCGTTATCACTTATGTGAAAGCGCGGCCACCTTTCGCTGACTATGTTGTAAAGCGAACCACTCGATGTGATTAAACGTGCGAGCATTCACGCTGGCGGCTAGAAGTGTTCTTCACCCACCAAACCAATTAATGCTATTTCATGATCAATGCCCTCCTGGTAAACAATATGTAAGCCAAGCTTTTGCGCTAATGCATGCTCTGCCCGTGCACCGTGTGATTGCTCCCAACCATCCAACAGATAAATCATGTCAGCACACATCAACATGGTTAACCCAATCTGCATGTATTCAGGTTCAGACAAACCCACAGGCAAAGTGGCAGGGTTAAGCACAATATGAGATAACGACTTTTGTACTTGTGCTGCCAAGTTAAACGCGTGGCGATTGCAATCTGGCAAACCAGACATTGGCCCAGCGATATAAACCTTTGTACGGATCATGTGTTCACCAAATAACATGCAAAAAAATGGGCTCCAATATTGGAGCCCAACGGCGGGATATTACGAGAGAGGAAGCTAAGCAAGTTACGCAGTTGTATCAAGCTTATATAAATATACCCCTTTTTTAGGGTGTTAAACAGGCCATATGTGGCCTTTGTCTTTTTCCGTTTTCGTGATATATGGCGCTAAATCTCTAGACAATTTAATTAAAAGTTATCACTTAACCGAGTTACTTTTGCGAAATAAGGATTTATAAAACCTAGAAGTAATCACGGAAAATATTATAAAAACTGACAACCACCCAATGAATAAAATATAAAAGATCTAGGTGATCAAAAGTTGGTGTTTAAGGCGATCAAAATACTTGCAGAAAACCAACGGTGTAAATACAAATAAAACGAAAACAAATTCATTAACTTAGCTACACATTACACTGTAGTTAAATTGATTAGATTAGTTAGTGTTGATAAAACAACAACACAACCCTCTAAAATTGTCATATGTAGTGAAGCACTGCGCTTCTCCGCCCCCGCAGTGCACCGAGCCAGAAGGACCCGTTTATTTTTCAACACCAAATGATAATCAATCTCATTTGATGCTGACTTAACCAAAACCCTGAAGTGTCACGGCTTAAGCCAAGGCATTAGACCTTTAATCAATGACTTAGCGAACACGCGACACGCATCACTGAATCGTTCGTAAGCGCGTTGGCTATCCCGCACGCTTATCACCTGCTGATAAGTTCGCAATTCTTCGATTGATTCACGTATATCTGCCAATGCCTCATGAGCGTAAAGCTTGCACGATATCGCCTTGCGCTCGAGCTCTGGATTGAACGCCCGAGCTGCTAATGCAATAGCAGATACATCTAACTGACGATAATGCATATACTCGTGAAGTGTTGGCATCTGACACATTATGTATGAACGGTCGAACATAATAGAGTTACCAGCAAACACTACACCCTGCTTAGTCTTACCGTCATACTTAGTCACACTATGACCTTTAAGCCATTTAATAACTATCTGTTCAGCATCTGCCAATGAAAGCGTTGATGCTCGAACGCAATCAATCAACCCGCTTGCCGTGTGCGTGTCAAGTGCCCATTCACTGCATGTTGCGATCACCTCATCACTGTGATGCACAACTACACGTAACGGCAAGCCAATTTGATTAAGGTCCTTATCAGTAAGGATAAACGCCAACTCAAGGATCGGGTAATACTCCATACCCAACGCGCCATTATCTAAGCGGCCATTAAGGCCACCTGTTTCAATATCACCAAATAGGAAGTGTTTAACCATAAACTAATACCCCATCATCGTTATCATCAGACCAATCACCTGATTGTTTTAACGCCTCGTAACACTCATCACAAACACTATGCCACTTATCACAATGATCAACGATATTGGCGGCATGTTCTTCACAGTAATACTTATCGCAACTAATCTCGTCATCACCATGCATACCACCGCAAGCATAACTCAGACCTCTATCAATCTCTTTATAACACCCAACATGGTCACATATAGCAGCGAACACATACCCTATTGGACGACCTGCCTTATCTGTTCCGCAATCACCCCAACCCATAGAAACCTCACTTAAACATAATTAATTAACAACTTCCCCAATTAGCACCATTGGCCATCCTTCTTTCATCTGCCCAGTAATTTCTGCTTCACTTATGCAGCCATCACTATGCTGGATATGGGTATATGATCCGCTAGCAAATAAATCAGATGCGCTTCTATTTAGATAGTCTCCGTAAGGGCATAAATCCTTTTCTTTCACTTTAAGAATCTTCATTTTTAATCCACTCATACCTAACTCTACTATTTCGACTGAAAACCACATTCAACACACTCAAACTTAAACTCTCTTAAGTCGCTCTTAAACCCAGTGACAAGGGCAACCACACATTGAGACATGAAGCCTAAACGGTTTAGCGCGTGGTGATTAGTTGCCTTGTTGCAACGCTTACAGTGCTTTTTCATTACATTATCCTTAAAAAATTGGGCCTTTGACAAATCTGCAAGGTGGTGTTGGTTATGATATCCAACGAGTTACCTTACCGTTAAACACTGTTAAGTTAGGCAACTCCAACCAAGTTCCGTCACAACCATTAGCCATGACTTTAAGGTATCTTTTACCTCCGACCAAGCAGTCACAGACAACCGAAATCACAGGGCTTGGCAATTCATCATCAACACTAATCCATTCGCTTTGTAGTGCGCGGGTGTTCCATGCATTCGTTATATCTGCTTTACTGCCAACGCTTATATTTGATCTAACAGATTAACACTGATGGAATAATGTAAACCTACCAAGTCTGCCAGTAATTAGTGGCAGCAAACCACAAAACGGGCACGGTTTTAATTCACTCATAAATCACTCCACTATTTCAATTTCTGCGCGTCTTAACCAATACACATAAGACTTCTTACTATCGAACCCCACCAATGCCCACTGCCCTTTGCAGATGTAGTGCGCTCTAATGGCCCGTATACATTGCGGCGTTAACCGCTCAATCATCTGGTCAAACTGCCTAACTTCACGCGGGGGCGTAACCTCACCAACACCTGCACTACCGTAAACAATCACTTCACCTAACTTGTCGCACTGGCTTCGGCTTGCGAACCCTTGACCACGTTCTTGATGGGCCCAATAGTTACCCCAACGCTTTAACCCATAACGCAACGCCTTCATATTCAACGTCACTTGTTGGTGTTGCAGCTGCTGCACGTTAATCTTCACCATTACTGTTCACCTCAATCGTCGCCCTAATTTCATCAATCCGTAACTTAAACACCTGGTCGCATATCGCCGAAACATCATCAAACGGCACTCTCACATCACCCAGTTCCCAACGTCGATAAGTCCGTTCACTTACCCCGTAAATCTCAGCCACTTCGGTCTGGGTTAGGCCGCGTAATTCTCTGCCTGTCTTCAAAAAATCAAACCCGCGTAATGCCATTTCGCCCCCAAAAACCTCTAATTGCATATTCTGCTAATAATGATGCGGCGATCATCACAGCCAACCGCTAGCCGTCTTGGTTTGACCGTTCTCAACTTCCACAGACGATCTAGGCAATATCTCGGGCGCAACAGAAGAAAACCCACGATAAATTAAATATTGATGATATTGCTCTAACGCCAAGCTCATGCCCTTATCCAAGGTTGATTTAACGTACTTACGCAGCAACACAGGTAAGGTGTGATTCAACAAACGTTCACCAATCATGGTATCCACACCCAAGTCAGCAACAATGGTCCTGAACAAACGACGTAAATCATGACTAGTGAAATGTTTAAAGCGAATTTGAGTATGCCAATCATGAGCAGAACGAATAGAAATAGCGCCAATATTGCCCGGGAATAAATAAGCGCGTTTGCCAACATGCTTCAACTGCCAACGTTTATAATGCTGAATAAGAGCCTTAGACGAATCAGTCATAGGCACTCGATGCTCTTGCTTGTTCTTGGCATTACTTGCAGGGATAACCCAATAATCACCCGCAAAATGCTCCCACCGAGCTAACCGAGTCTCGTTAATGCGAGTACCAAACATCATCATCAACACAAACAACATCTGCACAGGCATATCCACACCACTTAACCGAGTAAACAAATCAGCTAAATCTGACTCAAACAAGCGAGTATCAACCACATCACCCACTTTAATTGAATACGTCACTCGATAGCCGGCTAACGGATTAGCATTAATCAAACGAAGCTTTGAAGCCGCAGCAAACACCGATTTAAGCTTATTCACCGCCTCACGAATGTACTTAGGCGAAAACCCATCAACCAACATCGGTTTAACCAAACAACCGTCAATCGCAATAAAACTGACATCATGCAAACGAACATCAGCCAAACGAGGCAATAAGTGACACTTGATCATCGACTTAATATTGCTGCGCCAACTCTTGCTATAAGTCGTGTTATTAGCAATATGCTCCTGGTACCACTCAAGCAAACTGCCAACCGAATCAAACTGGCCCGTCACCATGCTGCCAACATTGCGCTTAGCCAACATCACCGGTAAATCAGCGCATAACGTCTTAATACACATATTTGGCCAAGTACCCACCTTTTGCCAAACAGTCTTACCGTTTTCATTCAATACCAAATGAACACTCGCCCGCGTTCGGCCAGCTGCAGCACGTAAACGAATTTCAGGAAACTGCGGATCACGATAATCACGAATAACACCAGCGCGTAACCAACGACGCAAAGCCGCATCATTTAACTTACCAACCTCAACACCAGATGCCGCTTTAGCCATAATCATGCCACCAACCTGTATTCCCACGCGCTGCACTTATCACGACGGCGCTTTTGCTTAACCGAACTCGGCAACTCGCGCCAACGGGCACTTAATGCCGTTTCGCTATCGTGCACCCCAAACTGGTCAAAACACTGTTGTTGAATTTCATACAGGGTCAAAAAACGATTACCACTTAAAATTCGGCATAAGCGCTCTTTCTGGGTGAGTGATTTTTTTGCTGGGTTATTCATCATTAGCACTCCTTAAACCAAGTTGACGTCTAAACTTTGCCACCAACGCTTTACCCTCAGCAGGTTCAATTCGGCGAGTAGCACGAGTGGGTAATGCTTTTGGCAACTCAACATCAACCAACTCACCTTTAGCAAACTTACGGCACATAATCTCGTACTGGCGGGTAAACATGGTTAACACGTCTTTTTCGATGCCAGTAGCAAACAACCAGGTGCCACATTCGCGAACAGCCAAGCCAACAACATCATGGCTCCACTTATGGCCAGCAAGATTGTGATAATGCTTTTTAGCCTCGCGATAAGCCGAACCCAAATCAGGCAAACCATAATCACAAGCCGTTGGCTGACACCACAATGCAAACTGGCGAGGTGTAGGCCAAAACTGGCGATCACCCTGCTCACGTCTTGCTCTGTTTAAGCCCATTTGCACCTGCTCTGTGGTTCTAACTTCTTGCAGTGCCAAGGTTTTCAACCACTCACTTTTGTGAACGGCTTCATCTTCAGGCCTAGGCGCCCCAACCGGAAACAACACCCTCAACTTTGCAAACACGCTGTCAACAATCGCCATATCCATGCTTGACGGCTGCTTGTTAGCGCGGCCAGCGTTCGGTATTCCCACCTGAGTAGAATTAATCACTGATTGAATCGACTTCATATCAACGGATCCTCTGGGTCAAAAACGGCATGGGACCAATCGGCCTTAACCGCTTGCTTAGCAACTAGGCCAGCGTTAACCAGCCAATCGAACTCAAAACCAATCCAGCAACGTGAAGCGCATAACGCAAAAACGTCATCAACCGAGCAACCAGTAGCAACGGCTTTAATCAAATGTGGTGTCAGGCGATTAACCGCAGTTTGGGTCAGTTTGGCTTTTTTCTGTTTGCGAACGGCTAACCAGTCTTTAAAAACTTGCTCACTTGGCAAAGCTGGCCATTTTGAAAAATCCAAAGCTGATTTTTTTGATGTGGTGACTAAATCTTTTAAAGATTCATTGACTGATTCTAAAGTGACTGGTTCTGGGTGCAGGAGATTCACTAGGGGTAGTGCAGGAGATTCACTAGGTAGTGCAGGAGATTCACTAGGGGGTAGTGCAGGAGATTCACCACCTAGTGCAGGAGTTTCACTACCTAAGCCATTATTTTCATCAAAATTTAGATGAAAAACATTAGATGAATTACCCTTAACACCCTTACGGTATTCACGACGTAAAAAGCCCGACTTTTCGAGTTTTTTAACATGGTCCATCACACTGCGACGGCTCATTTCGCACTGCTCAGAAATATAACTATAACTCGGCCAACACTCACCATGATCATTAGCATTATCAGCTAATTTAAGTAAAACCAACTTGCGCAGCGGATTACCCACTTTCGCCTTCATAGCCTTAACCATCAGTTCCATACTCATGTGCGGCACTCCACCGCAAACAATCTAGCAACAGCTAAATTGACGTAACACAAATGCTTGCGTAACATGTAATTGCCTCTCTCTGTAGGTATTAACCCCGTATCGTCGCCAAACAAAAGCGGGGTTTCTTATTTTTAAAATTCATAACATCAAATGCTAAAGGAACAGCTATGACTAACGCCGAAGACTTAAAAGCGCAGTACGAACAGGATAAAAGGCTTTGCACAGAAAACGGAAAACAAGCCTATTCATTAGGTGTATTTGGTGACAAACTGGCCGAACGCGAAAAATATAAAGGAGTTCAAGGCATAGAAGCTGTACACCTTTATATCTGCTTAAAATTTTGTTGGAAGCCAAGCGATGTTCGAGCGATGACCGAGCAAGATCTTCGATTCTTACTGACGCAAGAAATGCACGGTTGGACTTTGCCAAAAGAAGCGATTTAGTCTCTTCGCATTCACAATTAGCGGCTTGAATCTCTAAACTGGCCGCTTCATACATTTTTATCCGAATATCACTTTGCACAGTCGAATTTAAATCACTCAAATCCCTTACAAGTAGTGCAACACTGTTATCACTTAACTGAGTCATTGCCCGCCCCTTTAAACATCAAACAAAACGCTGCAGACAAAATCACTGCAAAAACCAACCAAGCGAAAATAAATGACCACATATCAACCTCGCTTACGCATTAATATTCTGCGTTTATCGCGCTCAAAATCATCGCGGCAATCTGCATCGCAAAAGCGTTCTGGTGTTGGCGTGTGGCAATAAAAACAATGCCCAGTTAACGGTGGCAAAATTGCTTTTGGCTTAGCCAGTTCAGCGGCTAAATGCAGTTCAGCCATCTCGCTTGCATCATCAGCGTTATCAGACATAACTAACCAACCGACGCTAAGTTTGATTTAACTAAATACGGAAAATGCATCTCAAGTACATCTATCGTCAATGACGCAATAGCGCGCGACTCACGCAGTTCACGATGAGCTGTTTCCACAAGATGACGAGTTGGGTTTTTACCAAGACGAATAACAGCCACTTGGGCATCACAGTTTTCTTTGGTTAACGTTGCAGCCATATCATCTGCACTTAACGACATAGCATCACGCATATGGTCAACAACAACAGTCACGCCAACCATGCCGTAAACATCGTTTAAATACCCAATGCGTAACTCAACTGGCATCGCTGCCAATATGGCCTGTTCAACATGAAACAAGCGTTCGGGCACCGCATGCTGCCCTTCATACTGCCCAAGCCAGCGGAAAATCTTTTGCGCATTCACTCTGGCATCGTTGTAAATATCATCAGAGTAAGTAAACGTAATACCCTCTTTAGCCAATACCGTTGCCAGCTTTAAGTCATCAACGGCCTGCACTACTGCTGTGGCCAATACCGAACGGCTGACTTTTGGTAACTCAAGCCAAGCATTAATGGCTTTCATCAATAAATCTAAACGTGATTTCTGTTTCATGCCTTTATTCCTCTACTTTTATATTCTTGGTTAAAGTGTTATTTCGGGTTTGGGAAAACATCACAAAAATTGCATTTAACGTTGTGTAAATTTAATGTGTTAATAATTTTCCAACCCGTATTCAAATCAACACTACGTTGCCCCAACTCATAATTGCCAACAGCACCTTGCGAAACTCCTATGCATTTACCGAGCGCTTTTTGAGTTAAGTTTGCAGCTTTTCTGTATCGTGCAATGTGGTTCATGAAATCCCTCAAGAAAAATACAACTCCACCTATTAAACACAAAACGTGTTTAAAAGTAAACACAAAACGAAAAATAAATAATCACAGTTTGTGGTAAAATCAATAAAGAAGTTTCGACTTAAACGAATAGGTAAAATCATGAGTCTTAACCATCGCGTGGGGCAGCACATAAAGCATTTGCGGTTAAAAGCAGGTATTAAAAGCCAAGCCAAACTCGCTGAGCTTTGTGGCTGGAAATCTCAATCAAGAGTAGGCAATTACGAAGCGGGTAGTCGTACTGTTAGCCCTGCAGATGCAGAAGTATTAGCTAAAGTACTAGAAGTAGATCCTGCGGAGATTATTTTCGGGCTTCCAAATGGTAAAAGTCCAAATCGAAAATACCAAGATGAGGCGGCTTTCAGTATTTCAGGTTTTGAGTTCTGGGATAGTGATACCCCACTCAATGAGGATGAAGTAGAGATACCGTTTTATATGGAAGTAGAACTATCAGCTGGACAAGGTATAGCAGAGATGCCCCATTTTAATGGGCCAAAATTGCGCTTTGCTAAATCAACATTACGCAAATCACATGTAGACCAAACCCATGCCGCGTGCGTTAGGGTCAGTGGTAACAGCATGGAACCAGTATTACCTAGCGGTTCGACGGTGGGTGTAGACACATCACAAACTAACGTGATCGACGGCAAAATGTACGCCATCAATCACGATGGCATGTTGCGCATCAAAACCTTATATAAACTACCAAGTGGCGGCTTACGGCTTCGCAGCTTCAATCTAGACGAATGGCCAGACGAACGCTACGAAGGTGACGACATAAAACACATCACTGTGATTGGTAAAGTGTTTTGGTACTCTGTATTGCTATAGTTAATACCCTCGCTCAAACCTACATCCACAACCATAATAAAAAGGCGGTATCCCCGAATGTCGAATATTGCTTTTAGATTTACATGAAGGGCAAACACTTTCAACCTTATCAGAGAGACCACAATTTATATTTTTTTCGGCAGTGAAATATGTCGTTAAAATACAATCTGTCACATCCAGCAGCAGGCGGAAACATTCTGAGACAGCATGATAATCTTCAAAATTTAGTCTCATAAAAGCTTTCTGGGGGCGTGTTGCAAAAAAACGATCCTTAAAATCAGGTTGCTGGGAAATAAAATCTATTGCCTGTTGCCTGCGACTAAGTTTCTTATCTAATCTGTCTGCGAACATTTCGTTTATCACTGGCAAAGTTAGATTATTAGCAAGCACTTTAGCATCTATTTCATATCCAGATTCAACCAACCCCTGTGATAGTGCTCTTTGCCACTTATTAAAGTGAAAGTCATCAGGTTGTATAAGGCTATAGCCATTAATAGGGGTTCTTGTGCATAAGAATCGAAAATAGTAAATGTGCTCTTGAGGATCTTGACTGGAAGACAAATAAAATAGTTTATCGTAGTCATTAGGGTGAAGTTTATCAATGCAATATTGTGCAGCTATCAAACGCTGGATGTTGGCAGGAACTTTGTTATTTTGAATATACCCTTTAACAGCCATCTTCTTAGTGTAATCAAGATCAGCCTCATTCAATGGTGCATTCGCAGTCTCTTTATCTAACTCATTTTCTACCCAAAGCGAAATATCCCTTTGCGCGGACATAGTGAATAAATTAAACCCAATAAACTCTATATCTTTCATAAATAAACTATAAACAACAAAGTATCTTAATTGGTCGTCATATATGGATTCACTATCAAGGTGAATGCGAAGTAATTCTGCATATGACTCATCAGCTGCTTTAAAAGTAATCACAAATTTACTGCCAACATTCAATCGATATATTCCATCACTAAATTCTGTTTTAGATTTATTGATTAGATCTCCTGCTAAATCTAAGCCTACTGAATACTCAAGCTTAAAGCTTGGTACATTCTTCCTAAACACTTTTCTAAAAAAAGAACCTAATGACATCACACTTTCCTTGTAATTAAACGCCTTAAATACACAAATATTTATAACATTTCACTCGTCAAAAATCATCAGATCATAAAACATCAAAAAATAAACACAAACCGTGTTGACATATTAAACACAATACGTGATTATTAAGCCGTACCCAATTAATCGAGGACGGCAAAATGATACTGACAAATACCCCAACAACAGACAAAGAACGCGCTGAACACTTTCATCTTGTCAGCATTCGTTTTGCCTGTTTACTCACCACCAAACAAGACCCAATGGAATGTGAACGTGTCATGGCACGAATAGCAAAGCTGGAACGTCAGCTAATGACATGCAACCCAAGCCAACTATTCATCAAGCAGTTTGAAAACCAAGCAGGTGAAATTGGTAGTGAATTGGCCATGCGTTACAACTACAACACCGGTCGCATCACGTTATGGCGCAACACGCCACTTCATCAAAGCGGCACAGTATTCCAGTTAAGGGCGAGTGTATGAGCGCCGCAATTGAATACTGCGACCGTGAAATAGCCAAATGTGAAGACATGATCCGCACTTGGCCACACGAAGCGCCATGCCTTAAACGCCTAATCAAAGGCTGGCAACGCACTAAACAGCGCATCAACCAATATGCCAAGGACGCAAAATGAACACAGCATTTTTACTCATGGCCCAGTTCAACAAAGCTGTTATCCCCATCACAGAAATCTGTGAAGAGTATTTTGGCCTTTCAGCTGCAACAGCAAAGAGCTACGCAGCTGCAGGTAAGTTACCCATACCAGCTTTTCGGACAGGAAAAAGTAACAAAGCAACGTGGATGATCAACGTAACCGACCTAGCGGAACACCTAGACGACCTGCGGGACCAAGCCAAAAAAGACCACATTCACAGCCCTAAAGCGGCTTAAGTATATCTATCGAAGAGAGTAGCGATTATGAATAAAACAATACCCGCTTTTTTAATTGAAATGTCAAAGCAGATGCATGAGCAAGATAACCGCATAACTGCTGAACCAATTTGGCAAGTTAGATACAAGCAGTATCTAGTTACAGAATGTGGTTACAACGAGCATCATTGGGAGATTTTTGACACTGATGGTTGCACTGTTTTGTTCACATCACAAAACAGTGAATGCAGCACTCTTGCCGAACATATCAGAGAGAGCGATCCAGATTGGATAAGAGACTTTATGGTCGATTTTGACCAAGAAAGCTTTGAAGATGCTCTTTATCGGGAAATAAACTCTGGATGGTTTGATTTTGACGATTTGCCAGATGGCCTAGTCCAATTGTACATGCAAGAGATTGAAGTTATAGCAAAAACCTGCTTAACCGAAGCGGATGCAAACTGGTTTATTAAACGTAAGCAGCACGATTACCCAAAGCTGTATACCTATGTCGAATCAATGGTGTTTTGTCCTCAAATGATTGAGTTACGCAACTGGATCATGTCATTGACTACCGCAGAGGTGAAAGCATGAACCAACTCACTCAAAAGCAAATAGCAGCGCGAGCCTACTACCAGGCGAACCGCGAGCGGATCCTCGAGCAAAAGCGCGGAACCTATCAGCCTAAACACAAAAAGCCTGCCGTGTTGAAAGTCACTAACTCAAAACCTGCTGTGCAACAACCAACAGTAACCAAAGCAGATATTGAATGGGATGGCCAACTAAAAGGTCGTAATGGCTTCAATGGCATCATCAACGACGACACTGAATACCGCGACCGCAAAGCAATCAATAAAGCCATTAGTGATCAAGCTAAAGCAAAAGCCGCAGCAAGACGCCGTTCTGAAGACATCAAACTAGCCCTAGAGTTAGGTATTAGCATCGAGGATTTAGTATGAGCCAATTATTTTACTTACGCGATACCCGTAGCGATGTTGGTAATAGCTGCATGTTTTGGGCACAAGACGGTGCAGGTTATACCAGCGATTTAAACAAAGCGCACGTTTACACCAAAGAAGAAGCTCAGCGTTACTTTGATTGCCGTGACACCGATATTCCATACAGTAAAGAACAAGTGGATCAATTAGCCACGGTAAGAGTTGATCATCAATATTTACCTGATGCATTAGCCTCAGCAGATGACGACTTATGCGTGATCCACATTGGCGGTGATTACAACGGTAATGATATTTACTGGCTAACTGATGCTTATCACTCAATTGAATTAACTGATGCGCTTGAACTATCACACGCTGATGCAGTTAAAAAAGTCGAGCATTTAGCAAAGTACAACGTCAAGGCTGATATTTATTCAAAGTTGTTAATTTGGCACATAGCACGCCGCACGTTTCAGGTTAGCAATGTTAACAAGCGAAAAATGGTCACTGGTGCAGGGATTAAGAACAACCATCCTCGCAATCGCAATAGAGCTACTACTGGAAGAACTCGCGGTAACTGCCCTCATTGCGGCAAGGTGACTTGGGGTTTTGACCATCACGTAAATTACACCTGTGCTGATGCCGAAAACGAAAAGCTAAGAATTGATTACCGCCTATTTGAAACCTGTGAAGATGTGAAACAAGCAAGGAGTGCAGCATGAAATACCTAATCCAAGGCGGCGAAAGTACCGAACGCCTGCAGCTGCTACTTCGATTCACCAAAATTAAATCACCCGCCATTATTTCGGCATTAACCGACCATTTTGTAGTAGGCCATCAAGACACTGTTGCAGCCATCAAAAACAAAGTGAAAAAAAGTAACTTATCACGGGCCATAAATACCCTTGAAGAAGTGGCACACAATGCAGAAATGCTTAAAGAGCATGATTGGGTGAAATTTGGCTATAAATTTGAACCAAGCAAGGTGGCATAAATGAAATCAACTGCAGCGTTTAAACATTTACTCATGTACTACCGAAACAACAAAACACTTTTGAGTATGTATGTTAACACCGGTACTCACATACAAATCGCGCAATATTTAGGTGCATTAGATTGCCTTTACTGGCAAGCACTCGGCAATGGTCTGACTAACCTAGCCAAAGGGATAAAGCGAACCATTCTTCACTCTTACCGTTTTCATCAGGTTCGTTTGCCATGTCATCCGTTAGAAATCACTCCAACTGTTGAAACCCGCCCTGACGACGCCCATCCGGGTGAACAAATTGATATAGAAGATTTAATCAGAGGTGCTGCATGAATAAGGTAACCAAAACGTTCAGTACCAAACAAGGGGTTGTCACGTTATCAGATCCGTTCTTCACGCTTATGGCCGATCAACCGCAGGTTGAAGTGACATATAAGCCAAACAACTACAGCGGCTGGGGTATGTGTAAAACCTACAACGCCATTGAAGTTAGCGACTTTACCCAAGCTGATGCAGAGCTATTTGCCAGCACTGCCGATTCAAAACTACGCATACAGGGGCAAGCAGCATGAAACAGCGTCCAATAATTTTTAATACCGAAATGGTAAGGGCCATTCTTGATGGTCGTAAAACACAGACTAGACGACCTTTTAAGACCATAGAGCACGGGATATTCAATGGCGTTCGCAAGAAGGGATCGAAAGACGAGTTCTGGGTATGGCCTAACGCAAAATCTCAAATCATCAATGAATGTTCACTAGGTAATGTTGGTGATCGGCTTTGGGTTAGGGAAACGATGACTATGGAAAAATGGCCAGATTTACATTATGTCTGTGGCGGTTTAAGTGTCGGTACCGGTGATGAAGATTTTAGTTATCGCACTGAAGATTATCGAGGTTTTATACCATCAATACACATGCCTAAATGGGCTAGTCGCATTCTACTAGAAGTAACAGATATTCGAGTTGAGCAAATGAACTCACTAAGAAAAAATAAAGCGGATGTATTAGCAGAAGGATTTGAAAACTTTCCACAATTTAAGCATGTTTGGCAATCTATTTATGGCGAGTGTAAGCCTGATGAGTGGGTATGGGTTATTGAATTTAAGGTTTTAAGCACAACGGATGGTGCAGCATGAAAAAGTCAGACGTTATCAAAGAAGCATTAAAACAATGGTATGCCCTTCCGCGTGATCAGGTCAGCTCATGCCAACAGTTCATGAAAACGCTAGCAGAAAAATTAGCTAAGGAAGGCAAGTGATGAATACTGCGATAGAAAGCAAAGCTGAATCAATAGAACATTGTTATCTTCAACAGCATATGAGCGGCGATCAAGTTGCTGCCTACCTTGGCCTTAGCCAGTACCAGGTAAAAAGTATTTACGTGATCACGGCATAGCCAGAAGCAGACAAGAATCAACATCGAAAGCTGCACACACATTACGTCAAAAAGCCGCAAACAATGCACTTAGCGCATACGACATGCAAGAACTGCGAGAGTGTCGTGGATCAACTCTTGCATTGTCGTTAATGCACAAAACGAAGTAGCCTATCTAGTTACCACCTCGGATTTGCTTGTCAATCGAACGAGCAAATCCGATGAAATACCCCAAATTATTTGGCTCTTCTAAATTTATCGCAAGCAAAATATCACTCAACTGCACCGCTAAATCTGGATGATGTTGAACAACACCAACATAGCGTTCCCCCATCAAAATACCCACGTTTTCAGCACAGTGATAATCACTAGCATCGGGCAAACACCAAGCCGAAAACCCTTTGTCGTAAAGCTTTAAAAACGGCAATAAACGCTCAATTTGCTTAATGCCTGTCAATTGTTCTAAACTGATCATTGAAAATACCCTCTCCAAAAATAGGTTGTTTTCCAAGCATCGGATGTCGCAAGCATCCGGTGCTTAGTTTTTTAAAGTAAATCAGTTTTTATCCTCCCTCACAATCTTAAACTTGCTATTAGCAAGAAGTTAAGATTTCTTCGGTTTTTTCTCATCAAATTATGTTTTCACTTTAAATAATTTAGCTTATTAAAATCATCTTAGCAACTAGACTGGAAACGATAAGCAAATGATTAATAAGTAAAATATACTTATCAAGTACCTTTAAAGTATATTGACAACACTGAAATCGATTCAGTGTTACTCAATAACTCTGAATAGCTTTTAGATATTTTCTATAACATTGAATAGCTGAAATTACGTCCTTGTTGTTGTTATAGATAAATAAACGACATTGGGTGTTATGGAACAAAACTGAATGCAAAAAGCAGAATTTGAAAAATATTCATCAACACTGAAAATAATTTAAAAAACATGCTTAGATGCTTAAAAAACAATCAAATTTGAGTAATTTTATTTTCAGTGAAAACTTTTTTTAAATGTATTTGAGCAGTGAAAGGCGGGGGGGTTAATTCATATCAAAGATTTTTTGTCTAAAAGGTACTAAAACTAACCGAAAACTAATGAAGGAATTTCAGGTATCCAAAACTTAAACAAAATTCGCGAGGTATCCAATAGGAATCCAAACCAAAATTATTAATTTTATAATCAGCAACTTAATTTAAAATACAACCTATCCAGCATCGGCGCTATGGAAAAGGTGCGATCAAGCGTATCTTTTGGTATGACTAGCTTGCGATCAAGCGTATCTGTTGGTATGACTAGCTTTGGCGTTGTATTCACTGAATTTTTTACACTCATAATTTGCGGTATTGATGCACGTTTTTAGATGCATTTAGTTAATCGGTTATGCACAAGGAGCCAGTAAGAAAGTTATAAATTAAGCAAATACAACTAGGCAGCCCTAAATAATGGCTAATTATATCATTAACCCGTCATCGAGAAACAAGTGTCTAC
>Ga0208032_1000205_pt1 | contig 42322 bp, 49 predicted proteins | sample MalvirAntarct_66_FD_184254 | JGI IMG/M metagenome (GOLD analysis project Ga0208032, IMG submission 184254) | Marine viral communities from the Global Malaspina Expedition - Malaspina viral metaG Antarct_66 (SPAdes) (version 2) | ecosystem: Environmental > Aquatic > Marine > Oceanic | place: West... | reverse complement strand
GTTAAATGCTTATATCGCGCAGATAATACCACTGGATTAGAGTCTAGCTATTGTCGTATACCTACAGCACATTTATCTAGCAGTAAGATAGCAGACAAAGCTAACGACTTATCTGAGCATGTTGCGAATTGGTTAGAATCCGTCGAAGATAAGCAGATTAAAGCGGCACATGGTAAAGGCCAGTTGAATATATTCACCACTGGATTAAGTATAGACTCTCTTATCGCTTATCTTGAAGAGACTACCGAAGGCGGAAGACTTACGAAAGAGAAAATAGCAGCATGGTTTAACGTAAGCTTTGAAGCGCCCTTATCTGAGATAGTGGCCAATAAACTAGGTGTAAGCTTACTAGAAGCTAACGAAAATCAACTAGTTAATATTCAACGTGTAGTTAACGCTTATAAAAGTAAGTTCGAGTTATTCGCCAGTCCGAAGGCTAGTATTAAAACTGAAGACATGGAAGCAATGCGAAAAGCTATTAATCTATGCGGTTTATTAGATGATAGTTTAGCTAGTAGATTTATGGTGCGTATGGATAAGATAGAAGCCGCTTCGAAAGATGCATTATTTGCATTATAAGTAACTGCTAGCGCCTAGTAATACTTAATACTTAATACTTAATCATTAACCAGTTTAATAGCTGGTTTTTTGCTGTCTGTCTTTTAATAATCTAATATTAGTTACCTTCTCTCTTATGCCACTTTTGATAGTTATAGGGTATAACTAAAAATGGCATTTTGGCACAATGACCACATCGTGACACATTGCCACAATGCCATTTGAAAAAAGGGGGTATGTATATCGGTCTATATTGGTCTATCTATATACCTAACAACTACCTACTATCTATCTACCTACCATCTATCTAGGGCTAGTAGTTAGGTAGCAGTATATATCTAGTACTAGCTAGCAGTAACTATATATAGCAGTGACTAGCTAGCTAGTGTATATATAGTAGTAGTATATAAGAATATAAGTATTAAATGTATTTATTTAAATAAGTGGGGTTATAACTATACATCAATCATGTAACACATACTCTACCTAACTAGTGCTATACACTCTCTCTACCCTATATAGAGTGTATACTAGTAGTTAGGTATATACAGTAACTAGGTATATACCGTAGACAGATACACAAAAGGGGGATAGTTACACTAAGACCCCCCTTGACATGTTCTGGCATTGTGGCATTATGGCACAATATGGCACGAAATGGCACAAAATGCCAAAACGTGCCATAATTACCAATTTAGTTCTAACTAAGAGAATCAGCTAATGAAACTATCAACTAATGAAACAAGCTTAGGTTTAGTTACCTATGTAACCTCTCCTTTAACTAGTATAACTCAGATAACTATGAATGGTTATAGCTTACTAGAAGAGGGAGCAAGTGCTAGTATAATCTTCTTAGGTAAGGAAGATATGCAGGTAGCTATGTATAAGTATACTAGCGCAGTTACGTATAGTATACCAAATATGCCGTTTCCTACAGCTAGGATTAAGACTATTGATATGTATAGAGTAGTGCTAGTAAGTACATTACTATATACTACTCCACTATCTCTATCTTATCTAACCGACCTATCTAACGCAGGTGTGACGCAAGATAGATACCTTAGTGATGAAGAGGTATTAGCTTATCTTAATGCTATACAAGCTGTAGGGAGTAGAAACTAAATGGAGTTACGCCACGTAGAAACACTAGCTATACAGTTAATGCGTACACACCTAGGTGCTAGAAGTATTAACGGCTGGGAGTTTAAATGGAATACTAGAATAACTAGCTTAGGCTTATGTGATTATAACAAGAAAGTTATACAGTTATCTAAGCCTTGGATGGTTAAGCTATCTGACTACGAGATAAAGGATACTATCTTACATGAAATAGCTCACGTTATAGCAGGGCCGTTAGCTGAGCACGGTAAGGACTGGATAGCAGCAGCTAAACTAGTAGGTGCTAATCCTATAGCAGTAGCTAATAATGAAGAAGTAACTACTATAGGCAGGTCACTAGCTACACACTTACTAGTAACACCTAGCGGTACTGTACTTAAACGTTACTATCGCACACCTAGCTTAGAAACTTATGCTAGAGTAAAGACTATGTACTTACCTAGTAACAAAGCAGGTACACTAGGTACACTTAAAATTATACTAAACCACCAACCACTAATGGAGCTTTAATGCTAATGAATACACCAGCTAATACACCAGCTAATAAATTAGTTAAATACCGTCCAGTACTAACTAGCGTACAGATACTGCATATACTAGCAGTATGTAAGCGAGAACAACCACTATCTGATGCTAGTCTATCTGTTATCTCTACACTATCTGTCTTTAAAGCTAAGATAGATAATGCCGGTGTTAAGCCAGCTTATAGTAGTAGAGACGAGCAGACTATAGCAGCAGCTAAGCAGCAGCAAACACTAATGGAGCTAGGTACAGGTAAGCCTAGCTTGTATTCATTACCTACACCTAGCGTACCTGCTACTGCCGACTATACTGCTACTTCTAAAGAAGACTATTGGGAACAGTGTTATATTAAATACACTGACGACCCTGCGCTATGTAACTTAGAAGAGTTAGCAGCAGCTACTGAGCATATGTACCTTAACGACTTAATGACTAGCGAGCAAGAAGCTGCGCATGAGCTAAACTTGGAGAACGACTAATGGATACTACTAACACTGTAGCTAAAGCTAATAGACTACCAGTAAATATGCAAATCTTAGTAGGTAGACAAGTCTATCTAAACATGAGCAAAGCAGCATTTGCTGATTTTAACAATAATCGTGACACTGGCCATAAGATTACAGCTGTAACACCACAAAAGCTGTACACTATAGTAAGTGTACCTGAGCAGATTTATTGTAGTATAATGACAGCTAAAGTAGTACTAGATAGCGGTAACATATTAACTATAATACTAGGTTACCACCCTACTATTAAGTGCGCTTTCTTAGCTGATTCTTTCAACTGGACAATAAAGCGGGAGACTAAATCTAATGGCTAAAGTTACCTGTGCTATATCTGGCATAGATTTTACTACTACTGGTATGGACTTCTTAACTATACCACACACTAGTGGTTACATTCATCCAGTATTCACACTAGAATCTAAGCAGCTACATAAGTTATATATACGCCACTGTCGCGGGTTAATACAACCTTCGGACTCATACCTACTATTCATGGCGTTACTACATAGCAGTAACTCTATACAGTGGGACTACCCTAGTAGCTTAACACCTAACTCACTACAGACTAGTGTAGTTATAGAGAATAATATATGCCAACTAGTAGAGGTACTAGACCAATCAAGACGTATACTACACCCTCACTTTAAGCAACCTACCTTTAGAGTTACTTACGGTAACTGTGCTTTATCTCAGATACCTAACTGGATAAAAGCATGGCGTAAGAATATAACTAGCTTTGGTGAAGCTCAATTAGATGAAAAAGAATACGAGTCTCTTAAACGCTTAACTAATAAGCTTACTTATCTTATTAATGATAGTAGTGTAGAGATGTACGAAATGGCTAACACTATAGCTCACTGGGCTAATCGCGCTGCTGAGTTCCCTAAAGATAAAGCTATGCTATACCAGACTACTATAGCTAATAGCTTTAATAGAGCTAAAATGTTTAATACACCTATAGCATTACTTAAAGAAGTTAAAGAGTACTGCCAATCTAATATAGATGTAGGCTCTATTCACTTCCATAGCTTAACTCGTACACTAGATGCAGGTATTAAGAATCATATAGATTACTTAGGTGGTGATAGCCAGTCCGTAGGTTATACACTACTACCTAGTATAAGCGCAGTAGATAGAGAAGTTATCCAGAAAAACGAATCTGAGATATCAGTACTTATAGCTACTGCACCAGAGTCTGAACCATTAGCTACTGAATACTCCAGTAACCTAGCATTCTTAAAAGCTAAGCTAGCTTATAGAGTAGCGCAGAACAGAGTTAAGTTAGCTAAGAAAGCTGCACTACTAGCTAGTCAGACTGCACCCGATGTAGCTACACCTACAGGAGACTTATAGTATGGCTTTAAATAAACTTACTATGCCAGAGTTATTAGCCAGAGCTAGAGCTAATAAAGCTGTCAGAGACGCAGCAGAGGCTAAACCAGTACCAGTACCTACACCAGCTAGCTCTACTAGCTCTACTAGCTCTACTACTACTAAACCTGTTACCTTAGCTGAGCGTATAGCTAATTTACGTAAGCTAGCAGCAAAAGAATCTAAGGTACTATCTACACCTATAGAAGAGGTAGAGGTTACAGTAGAGGTAGTGCAACAGTCAGCGCAGCCAGATACTGCTAGTAATCTAGCGCAGACTACTGGTATGCATGGCGAAGTAATTACCTATAACACTAGGCAACAAAAGTTTATAGACCTTGCTGCTAGTGGTGAGTCGGGTGTACTAATAGGTGCGGCAGGTACAGGTAAGACTACTTGCTCACAAGGTGGTATACAAGCTATCATTAAAGCAGGTCGTACACTACCCTTACAAGCTGACGGACATAGCCACCTTAAAGACGGAGGTGTAGGTATTATAATTATATCTTACACTAGACGCGCTGTTAATAACATACGTAAGGTACAGTCTAAGGAAATGCAGAACAACTGTATAACTGGGCATAAGCTATTAGAGTACCAACCTAACTACTTTGATATAACAGACCAAGAGACTGGTATGGCTAAGAGTACTATGCGCTTTATACCTGCACGTAATGCTAATAACCCATTACCTGAGTCTATCTCTACCATTATAGTAGAAGAGGCTAGTATGCTATCAGTAGAGTTCTATGCAGAAGTAGAAGCTGCGCTTAACCATACAGTACAGTGGATATTTATAGGTGATATACAGCAGTTACCACCAGTGTTCGGTTCTGCTATACTAGGCTTTAAGATGCTAGAGTTACCAGTTATAGAGCTAGACCAAGTATATAGACAAGCACTAGAGTCACCTATTATACGCTTAGCTCATAGAGTATTATCAGGTAAGCCTATACCAGCTACTGAGTATGCTAGCTGGAAAGAAGAGGGTAAGCTAACTATACACCCTTGGAAGAAGAAGCTTAACGCAGAGCACGCAGTTATGACACTAGGTGAGTTCTTTAAATCAGCTATAGATAAGGGAGTCTATATACCTGACGAGGATATGATACTTATACCTTATAATAAAGCCTGCGGTACTACTGAGCTTAACAAGATTATAGCTAATCATATAGCACGTAAGCATAACAGGTTTACTTTCGAGGTGATGGCTGGCTTTAATAAGCACTACTTCTCAGAGGGAGACAAGGTACTCTACGATAGAGAAGATGCTGAGATAGTAGAGATAGTACATAACCCAGCTTATACTGGTACTAAAGTACAACCTTCTAGTCGTACGCTAGACTACTGGGGCTTTAATCCTAACAGAGGTGATGAATCTAACTACCACGAGTGCGACCCCGAAGACGTAGATTTTATGTTAGATGCAGTAGCTAGCAGCGAGGATAGAGTAACGCAAGCTAGCCATAAGATAGTAGTTAAGTTACTAGACACAGAGGCTATAATCACTGTCTATAAGTCAGCAGATGTTAATGCTTTATTGCATAGCTACGCGCTTACAGTACATAAGAGTCAAGGTTCTGAGTGGCGTAAGGTATTCTTAACTATACACCAATCACATGCTGGTATGATACAGCGTGAGTTACTTTACACTGGTATTACTAGAGCTAGAGAAGAACTCTATGTTATATGTGAGCCAGAAACATTCACTAAAGGTATACTATCGCAGCGTATTAAGGGTAACACCTTAGCTGAGAAAGCTATCTTCTTTAAAGGTAAGTTATAATATGAAAATCACAGTAGAGTTAGAGGTAGATACGGATACATCACACTCACTTAATGATACTGAGCTTAGGGCTGAGTTACATCAAGACATAGAGCGAGCTTTAAGTTTAGCGCCTATGTCTACTACAGTGTACGGTGCAGAAGTATTAGAAGTTCATATAGAATCTAATTAATTAACTAAGGAATAAACTAATGCAATCTAAATTACAAAAGATAAATACTATGTACAACTGGCTTATACACTATGCAATTAGACCAGTGCCCTTTTGTACTATACCAAATGTAGATGAGATAAGTACTGCATCTATTAATCTAATACATACTATTAATAGAGATGTGGTTAAACTAAAGCATAATCTAGCTATAGATAAGCAGCTTAATATTATTACCCAGTGTAATATAGAACTAAAGTGGTGCGGGTTTAGTCCCGCTAAAGAAGTAGATATAGATAACCGTAAAGCTAAGCTAGAAGAACTCAAAGCTAAAGCGCAAGATAGAGTAGCTGAACTGTTAACTACAGGCGTACCCAAAGCACCTACCCTAGAGTAAAAAAGAATTTGACGCAAATTCAATACTGCGTATACTGATTATTCGGTTGGGAGAAAAAGCCAACCGTTTAATCTAACCACAAAGTTTAGCTACAACCTAACCAGCTAATCTAACACTAAGAGAGTATTAAACTTATGCCAGAATCAGAAGCAACAACCCACCAAGATAACGAAGCAAGCCATACTGCTGACGTAGCTACCGGCCCTGTAGTTATCAAAGCAGTTAACCCTAGTAACGAAGAAATGGTAGCGTTATTAGATACTATTAAAATTAACTACGACTTTGATGTAACTACCAAAGCTACGCAGTTTAACTTTAAAAAATCTAAAGATAAAGACACTGGTATCGAAACAGTGCGTCAGCCAGTAGTACTAGCTATGCCTTACCCTTCTGTTCAAGGTATCGTAGCTATCTTAGAAGCTGGCGGTAAAGGTTTAGAGTTATTGCTAGATGCAATGGAATCCGTAGTTAACACACAAGCGCGTGACTTATTACAAGAAGATACCAGCATTAACGCTGCTACCTTTCCTGTAGATAAAGTAAGCTGGGACGTTATCTCTAAGATACCTAAAGCGCAGCGACGTGGTGGTGGTATTCCTAAAGAAACTTGGGAAGCGTTTGGTCAGGACTACGTTGAATGTATGCCTGCTATTACTGGTAAGAAAGTCGAACAGGTTGCTAACGCAGCTAAGATTCTAGTGTCTAAGTTATCGGGCGTTAAGACTAACGAAGCCGTTCTTAACTTAATGGTAGAGCAGTTAGCTATCTACGCTGAGAACTCACCTAACATCGAAGACTTCGAAGAGTGCGTAGAGTTCTTGTTACAGAAAGCTGATACTTTCCTTAACGTATCTGCCGAAGACTTACTCGCTAACTTATAAGTTATAGTTAGCACTAACCTCGACACCTACCTAGCTATTATTACTTAGCTAGTGTAGGGTTTTTTAATAAGACCACTCGCTGTAGTTTCTTTAGCTGGTTTCCTACAGCACTAAGAGTGGTCTACTTAAAGAACCTTACCTACCTTTACTCACTGGCCGCCTAATCTATGCGCACGTACGAACCTATATGGAATGCACTTAAAACTCCACTAGATTATACTGCATCCATAGCTGCCGACCCTGCATTACACGCTCGTATCATTAAGGCTGTAATTAAAGAGAAGTATATGGATAAAGGATGGGCTTTACTACAGTTAGAAGACGGTAAGAAGTACAAGCTAGAGTATAGTAGTGAGGGTAAGTTGCTTAATTTCTACTTAGTAGACGCAACACCTCTTATATACTTACTCTAACTCAGTTTAACTCAGTTTACCATTGCACACACCAACCTGAGTATACTTAAAAAAGCGTGTAAGAGTCCAATTGATGCAAGACTCAAGCTAAGGACTGTACCTTAGAAGCGGACTAGATACTCTGCTAAAAACTCTTCAAAATTAATAACCCTAAACCCCAGCTAATATAAGGAAGTCTCATGACTACACCTAAACCTACAACTTCTCAAGCCTTTGAGGTTCAAGAGAAGTTAGCTCAGCTAGAGTCTATGCTAGCAGCTAAAGTACCTAACATATCAACCCTCCTTCGCGACATACACCGTACGTTAAAGACAGACCCTGATGTAGTTACTATACTATCTGACGAGGAATGTTCTATTCTAGTACGCGGCCTTAAGCACCAAACTAATACTAGTATATCTACTGGAGCTATTAAGAAAGCTAAGACTAGCAAAGCTATGTCTAAAATAACAGTGGATGATTTATAATGGCTAACTCTTCAATTTCAATAGCTGATGCTCTAGCTAAAGTAACTAACGCACTTGAGTTTAACGATAGACGTTGTAATAAACTCAGTGACTTAATCTCGCAACGTAATGCTACCATTGTTAACAAGCAGTTAGAGATAGATGCACTAACACGTAAGTTAGCTGATGCTTTACAAGGAGTTAACTAATGGCTCGCGCATATAACCACCCGCCAGAAACTACACCGTTGTCTCCTTTATGTACTCAGCTACAGAACGATTGTTGTTCTAGTCTGCTAGGTACTGAAGAGAAGCGTAGTATTATAAAGCAGATTACTGCACTAGAAGATAGTGCTAAGTCAGCTGCATCTACTATATCTTTTTTAAAGCAACAGCGTAGAGACTTAGGTGCTGTCATAGACCGCTTACATCGTGAAATAGCTAAGCTAGAGCAAGAAGGTAAGAGTGTAATGAAAGCTACCTTTGACGTTAGCTACACTGGCACAGATGCTAATAGAGATACAGCTTGGCAGCAGTTGTTATTAGAGCTAGGTATATAGCGATGAGTATAGATACTACTACTACTACTACTACTACTACTCTACCCGACTCTACTGCGTTAGCTGCTCGCTTTGCTGCACTAAAAGCAGCAGGTCAGTCTACTAACTTCCGTTCTAATCTAGCTAGTGAACCTACGCATTGCAATGTACTCTTTGAGGTATACACTAAAGCTACCCATGAATGTTACATAGACAACATGGAAGGCTTTAAGTTATTAGTTAACTGGCTATGCCCTACTGCTGAGCAGCTACACTATACGCATTATATTAATATGCCTAATGTACCTCGCTTAGTAAACGGTTACGATGCTACGCAAGTATCAAAGATACTAGCAAGTAAGCTGTGTGTTAGGTATAGCGAAGCTTATAACAACGCTTGTGTACAGTTCGCACGTAGTATATATGTATGGGGTGCTAGACAGGTAACTCCAGAGTACTTATACTAATGACTGCATCTAAAGAACGTATCGCTGCTATACTGGCTAAGCATAAGGCTAAGAACCCTAGCAATAAACCAGTCAAGCAGAGCCGCGCAGAGGTTAAGGTAGACAATATATTAGACGAGCTATCTTACCCTGCACTAGATTCTAATTCAGCTGATGTGTCTACTAGTTTCTTAGATACACCGACTGACCATAGTATACCTATTAACTTAGTTACACTAGCAGAAGGTGAGATAGACCCTAGACTTAAACTTATGTCGCACTCTTCTCGTACTACTATGCACAAGTGCCCTAGAAAGAACCAGCTATACCGCTTAGGTTCTAGTAAGATAGCACTAGCAGACGAGAAAGAAACAGAGCAGGGTGTTACCTTTGCTTATGGTCACGCTGTAGGTACGGGAGTTGCTGCTGCATTAGAGTATACTACTAACCCTGACAGAGTAATCATAGAGACTTTCTTAGCTTGGGATACCGACTTACTAGAAGCTACACCTAGACAGAACAAGAGCTACTGGTTAGCTCAGTTTGCAGTAGAGAAGTTTATGAACCTACTAGAGTGTGGTTTCTTAGACGACTATGAGCTAGTGTACTACCAAGGTAAGCCAGCTATCGAGCTATCGTTTTGTATTAAAATGCCAGACGGTTTCTACTATCGTGGCTTTGTAGATGCAGTACTAAAGCATAAAGTTACAGGCGAGATAATGGTACTAGAGAATAAGACTTCTTCAGGTACTGCTAACTCTGCTATGTATAAGAACTCAGGACAAGCTGTAGGTTACAGTGTTGTATTAGATATAATATTTCCTGAGCTTTCAAGTTACCTAGTGCTGTACTTAGTATACGAAACTAAGAGCTACGACTATGTAGAGCTACCGTTTCGTAAGTCATTACTACAGCGCGCACTATGGCTGCAAGAATTACTTATAGACGTAGAGCGTATTAAGTTATACGAGTCTTTTAATACACACCCTATGCACGGAGAAGCTTGCTTTGATTTCTTCCGCGAGTGTGAGTACCTAAGTCTATGCACTATGAGTACCGAGAACTTATCTAGGAATGCACCTCTTACACAAGAGATAGTAGATAAGATAGATAGAGAGCTGGCTAACTACCAGTTTCATGTAGACTTCTACGACTTAGTAGAGAGTCAGATAGATAAAGGAAACAGCTAATGAGTGATTCAGGTAGTATACCAGCGTGGGTTACAGCACCTATGCCAGTAGCAGTACAAGAAGGTACTCCAGTACCAGAAGAGTACAACAACGACTTCGGTATCAGATACGACACACGTACTGGTAGTAGTATAGAGCTAAAGTTTGACAGCATAGAAGCTGATACAGATAAGGCTATACTTATTAATATCACTAACACTAGCACAGGTGAGATGTTAGTAGAGTGGTTCCCTAAGAAGCTTATGACTAACCTAAACGAGAGTAACTGTACTATACGTTGCTGGTCTGTCTTTGCAGAAGATAAGAAAGCTCACTTGTTTAGTGACGATACGGGCAGTGGGGACGCAGAGTAATGGCTAACCTCAAGTCTTTAAAAGCAAGTGCTACTGCTAGTGTTATAGTATACGGTGCGCCTAAAACAGGTAAGTCTCTTATTGCAGGTGAGTTAGCCGAGCACTTTAAGCTTATCTGGGTAGACATGGAGAACGGTCACGATACACTGTTCCAGTTACCTGACGCATGGCAGGAGAACATAGAGCTTATCAACTTACCAGATACTCGTGGCTACCCTATAGCTATAGAGACTGTACTTAAGATGATTAAAGGCCCAGTATCTATATGCGAGTCACATGGTAAAGTAAACTGTATGATATGCAAGCGAGAGAAGGCAGCGTTTGTAGATACTAACTTACCTGCGCTAGACAACAATACTGTTGTAGTGTTTGATTCTCTTACTCAGCTAACTAACAGTGCTATCAGTCACATAACTAAGGGCGAAGCAGAAGATTACAAGCTTAACTATGATGACTGGGGTAACTTAGGTAAGCTGCTAGATATGTTCTTGTCTTACTTACAGCAAGCTAGCTATAACGTAGTAGTTATTAGTCACGAAGCTGAGGTAGAGACAGAAGGTAAGAAGAAAACTCTAGTACCTGTAGGTGGTACTCGTAACTTCTCTCGCAACGTAGCTAAGTACTTCGGTCATGTAGTATATGCAGAACGTAAGAACAAGAAGCATGTGTTCAGCAGTAGCTCTACTTACGCGACTACTATTATGACTGGCAGCAGGACAGCAGTAGCAGTAGAAGCTATGGATAAGCCGAGCTTACTATCTATCTTTAAGCCAGAAGCAGGAGCAACTGTAAAGCCTACCGTACCTAGTAACGAAAAAGAATCTACAGCAGAGATGCTAGCTAGATTAAGAAACAAGAAAGCTCAGTAAGCACTTAACTCAATGCACATTAGCTCTAACTTCTAGTGTGCATATAGTTAGGAACTTCCCTAACACACTATATTATATATTATTATATGCTATATACTATATTATTATTATTAACTTTATTAGGAATACATTATTATGTCAGATTTAGATAGCTTGTTAGACACAAAATTAGATGACTTAGCCGACTTACCAGCTTTTGCTGTTTTCCCTCGCGGTACACACAGCGTTAAAGCCTCTTTCGAAATGAAAGAGATTAACGCGAAGGCAGCAGTTGAGCTTAGCTTTACTATGGTAGAGACGTTAGAACTTAGTGACCCGCAGGATGCTAAGCCTAATGGTGGTGATGTGTCTAACACTATGTTTATGTTAGGTAATGAGTACGGAGTAGGTAATCTTAAGAAGTGTGCTAAGCCTTTCCAAGAAGCATTGCAGTTAGAAACTATCCGCGATGTTATTGAGCAGGTTAAAGATGTTGAGTGTGTTATCACTACCAGCTTACGTGCAGACAAGAAAGATAAAGAGAAGTTCTATCTTGAAGTAAAAGATATTACTATCATCTAGTAGCTAGCAGTTAGCGCTAGTAATCTAATAAGCCTCAGACTGTAATGGTCTGGGGTTTTTCTGGTATCCATAATACAGGAAATCAGCTAATGAATAACGAAACATTTAAAGCCCTTACAGAACTTACTGCTAAGTTAATGGAAAGTCACCATGTACCTAGACTCAGACATGACCACCTAGCTAACTTTACTAACCAGTTACTAAACAGACTGGTAGCTAATGTAGAAGCTAACGTTACTATCGAGCAAGCAGATAAGCCAGAACAAGCTGGTACAAAATCGTGAGTACTAAGCTAGACTTAGCAGCACACATAGCTAAACTACGTGCAGCTAAAGCAGCAGCAGGGGCAGCAGGTGTGCAACAAGCAGATGATGCTATAATCTTCTGGGGTACTGCTTACGATAAGACTTTCTTACCTCACCTAAAAGCATGTGTAGGCCCTGTCACTACCTTCGTACGACTAGAAGAAGTGTCTACGCTAACCTCTGTTAAGATGTACTGTAAGCAGAAGTCAGTTAGTAGAGTAGTAAGCAGCAACATAGGTATGCTTAAGAAACTACTACAGTGGGACTCTAGGGCTGCACCTAGCCTAGACGACTACGCAGGAAGTTATTTTAAAATAAGCGGCTTTGATGCTACCTGCCCTGATATAGAGGTAGTGTTTGTCAAGCCGCTTAAGCATTTAGTTACTGTACCCTTTGGTAAGTTCATGACTCGTAGAGTTATACGTAAGCTTACTACGCCAGAGAGTTGGTACACGCCCACTAAGTTTTCAGGGTTTACAATACTAACACCAGAGGTAGAGGCTACGGCCTTTGCTAGTATGCAGAAATGTTTCTTAGTATCTATAGATGTAGAGACAGTTAAGAATGACGTACAGATTAAGTGCTTATCTTATACTGGCTTTGCATATACAGCTAATGGTATAGGTAGCTACAGTGTAGTACTACCGCTAGACTCAGACTACGCACTTGCTATTATGCGTAAGTGGAACTGGCAGTTAAAGGCACCCAAGGTAGGTCAGAACTTTATGTATGACATAGCCTACTTTGCTCGCTACTCTGCACCAGTCTATAACTATCTATACGATACAGCTAACCTGTTCCATTGCTGGTATAGCGAGCTACCTAAAGACTTAGGTTTTCTTAACAGCTTCTTTATTCGCGAAGCTACTTACTGGAAAGACTTAGCTAAGACTAACGACCTCTACGAATACTATAAGTATAACGCACTAGATACATGGGGTACAGGTAACTGCTTCTTAGCTATGTTACTAGAGTGTCCTGAGTTTGCGTTTACTAACTATGCCTTAGAGTTCCCTCTAGTATTCCCTTGCCACCTATCAGAAATGACTGGTATAAACAGAGACATGGCTAAGATACAGATAGCTAGAGATATGGAGGAAGCTAATATAAGTAAACTGTCTAGTAAACTAAACGTTATATTAGATATCCCTTCAACAGCAGCCCCATTTAATGTTAAGTCACCTGTACAAATGAAAGCCTTGTTTAAAGTACTAGGCTGTGGTGACTTTAAATCTACTGACGAAGCTCACTTAAAGAAAGCTAGGTTCCGTCACCCGTTCAATGCTAGAATAGTAGACATGGTATTAAAGATACGTAAGTCTAGAACTCTTATAAGCAACTACCTCACAGCAGGTAAAGAGTTTAGCAGACAGGACGGTACAGGTAGCAGATTCTTATACAGTCTTAAACCTCATGGTACAGACAGTAGTCGCCTATCTAGTAAGTCCCATCACTTCTGGTGCGGAGATAACATACAGAAGATACCTAGAGGGGCGATAGTTAAGCAGACGTTTAAAGCAGATGCAGGTTTTAGACTATGTGAAGTAGACTTAGAGCAAGCAGAGTCAAGAGATACAGGTTATATATCTGGAGACAAGCAGCTTATCATGAACGTAGAGCATAGCCCAGACTTCCATAGAACTAATGCTAGTATGTTCTTTGGTGTACCTTTTGAGGAAGTAAACAAGTCGCTACGTCAGTTAGGTAAGCCAGTTAATCATGGTGCTAACTACAACATGGGAGCGTTCGTATTAATAACTACTATGGGTGAAGAGAATATAGTTAGAGCTAAGCAGTTACTAGGGCTTAACAGATTCTGGACACACATAGAAGTAGCAGAGTATCTACTAGAGCAGTTCCATAAAGTATACCCAGACATAAGAGGTGTATTCTATGCTGGTGTTATAGAAGAAGTAATGCGTACCAGTAAGCTAAGTAGTCAAGCAGTACATCATAGCTGGGAACATGCAGGTATGGTACAAGAGTTTATGCAAGAAGCAGAGACTAACTACGCAGAGTACGCAGGTAAAGCTTGGGTACGTTATTGTTTCCAGAATCCATCTAAGTCTAAGACTGCACTGAACGCTTACATAGCGCACCCACCGCAGAGCTTAAACGCCCAGACACTAAATTGCAGCTACCTGTCAGTGTTTCAAGACATAGCTATCAACCCACAACACTCCAAGAACTTCAAACTATTAGCTCAGATTCACGACTCTATATTCTTCCAGTACAGAATAGGTCATGAGAACTTATGCGATATGGTAGTAGAGCGGATGCAAGTCCCAGTTACTATTAAAGCATACGATGGCGTAGTTCGTACTTTCGTTGTACCAGCAGGAGCTAAGAGAGGCTTACACTTAGAACAAGGTTATGCTGAGTACTGGTCAGAAACAGAATAAGAAGGCTGTAGCTAATATGCAACCTAAAGAATCAGAACCGGATGTAGATTTTATATCTCTTTACCTAGAGTATACTAGCCAGACAGAGTGTCCTACATTCTTTCACCGCTGGACTGCTGTTACTTGTCTATCTGCTTACCTAGGAAGGAACATTCACTTTAACCACGGGCACTTTGTTATACGTCCTAACTTATATACCATGCTTATAGGTAAGCCAGGAACTAAGAAGTCTAGTGCTATTAAGATAGGCGCTAAGTTAATGAAGCAGGCAGGCTATAAAACTTTTGCTGCTAAGAAAACTAGGCAAGAGAAGTATCTATTAGACTTAGCAGAGCAGTCTACTAAACTAGACACAGCTAGGGGAGGTGATGGTATGGAAGCTCACATAGATGCTATACTAGACGCTAACCTTTTCGGTGAGTTTAATGAGAACGACCCTGAGAGTTACTTAGATAAGCCAGCAGCAGAGAGCTTTATAGCAGCTGACGAGTTCAATAACTTTATAGGTATAGGTAACTTAGACTTCGCTAGTATACTAGGAGAGTTATGGGATTACGAAGGGGTCTTTGACTACAAACTTAAAAACTCTGACTCTATCTATATACCTCACCCTACAGTTACAATACTAGGGGGTAACACACCGACAGGTTTTGCTACCGCTTTTCCTGTAGAAGCTATAGGTCAAGGTTTCTTTAGTAGAGTAATTCTAGTGCACGCTGAACCTAGTGGTGTGTTGTATACGTTCCCACCTCCGCCTGATACAGAGTTACAGGATAGACTTGTAACATTACTTAAAGATATTAAGGAGCAGGTAAGAGGTGAGATAGTTATGACAGATGAAGCTTCTGCTTTACTACATAACATATATCATGGCTGGTCGCCTATAGATGATGTTCGCTTTGAGCATTACGCTAATAGAAGATTAACCCATCTGCTTAAAGTATGCTTAGTTATGGTAGCCTCTAGGATAGGTACTCAGATGACTGTTAAAGATGTAGTAGCTGCTAACACTCTACTGACTCACACTGAGAACCTAATGCCTAAAGCTCTAGGTGAGTTCGGTAAATCTAAGCACTCAGCTATAGCTAATAAAGTAATGGATATAGTATACAGTACGGATACACCAATACGATTCAAAGCTTTATGGAAGTTAGTACACCAAGACTTAGATAACAGACAGCAGCTAGTAGAGATAATTAATAATCTACAGGTTGCAGAAAAGATTCAATCAATAGGCTCAGATGGGTACTTACCTATTAAGAAGCAGAGAGATAGCGGAGTAGCTGGTGCTATAGATTGGAACCTATTAACTAAAGAAGAAAGAGACTTATAATCTATGAACATGAAAGATATAAAACCTAATCTTGAAGTGTTACCTAAGCTGCTAGGCAGGACTGCTACTACTGTAATAGTAGACGAGTTTGATGTTGTTCCTGTAATTAAGAGAAATTTAGATTACTGGGACGATGCTGTACCTTTCATACTTAATATGATACGTACTGGCTATAGGCTTAAAGATATAGCAGAAGCTTATCAGTCAAGCGTACCTAACATTACTAGTGTTCTTAGTAGTAGAGGTATACGTCTAGGAGAGGTTCGTCACTCTCATAGACATGGTTTAACTTATACATATAAAGGAAACAAAAGATGTCAAAAGCTGGAGTCAAAAGAACGCTTGCGTATTTCCCAGACGGCAAAGTAAGTATGCTACTAGAGTGTAATAGACACCCAGTACTTAAAGCACAGTTACTTGAGTTAGGAAGTAAGGAAGATGAATGGAGTGAGTGGCTGGCAGAGATTGCAGCTTACTGTAATGTAATGATGGACGGGGTATATAGTGACGAGGATTTAGAGATACTCTACCCACAACTAACCAAGCGTATGATAGATACTAGACTAAGTCACACATCTGGTATTATCATTGTCGGCAGTACAGGAACTTTAAATAGTTAGGTGCTATGTATGAAAAGGATAGTATTGTTATTCGCAGCATCAGTTATACCAGCCTGTCTACTAACTTCCTGCGCTGCGCCTACTTACTCAGTAGGTGTAGGTTATAAAGTACAGGAGCTAGAACTTACTTATAACAAGGAGCGTATTAACCACCCTGTTACTGCTAGACTAAAGATGTACTGGGAGTATGAAGAGAAGTTAGTCTACGGTGTAGAGCATCACTCGCAATGGTTAACAGGTCAACCCTTTAATGACAAAAAGGAATACTCTAAAACAGAAGTATTCATAGACTGGAAGTTTAAGTTATGAAAGAAACTAAACCGAAGCCTACACTCTTAACTGAGTTAATAGCAAACGCTAAGCACAGCAGACTAAATGTTCTAGCTGCTCTTGTTTATTATAACCTAGAACACAACAAAGACTATTGGAGTCAATACAAATGAGTGGACATAATCGTGACCCTAGAGACTGGCCTGAAGTAAAATCTAAACCTTCAGCTACACAAATCCATACAGGCGATACAGTAAAAACTCTACATCAGGTAATGGTAACAGCGCTAGTTAAGTCTGGCGAAGATATACTAAATGGCTTATCTGCTAGTCAGTGTAACTTATTACACATGGCAGTAGGTATTAGCGGTGAGTCAGGTGAGTTGTTAGATGCAGTTAAGAAATCTGTTTTCTATAACAAGCCTTTAGATATTAATAATGTTATCGAGGAGTTAGGTGACTTAGAGTTTTACATGGAAGGGTTAAGACAGGAGTGTGGTATTGATAGAGAAGATACGCTCTTTGCTAATAGAAAGAAGTTACTCCTTTCTGATAAAGCTAGATATAAGTTAGGTGTTTATACTGATAAGCAAGCGCAGGATAGAGCGGATAAAAAATAGGGCTTCCGTTCCCTAAAGGACACACACGTTAAAACTAAAAGAGACTCCCTACTATTTAGTAAAGTCTCTTATCTCTTTACCTCCCATAAGTCTTTGCATACTTTGATTGAATGGACTATCTAAGTTATCTTGCAGTGCACTTACCTGACTCAGGTTAGCAGTCTTATATAGCTGACCGAACCACTGATTAAACTCCTCTTGTCTCCCGCCAGTTTCTACATACCCTTTACTAAAGTTTTCTATCTGCTCAGCTGTTGGGTTCTGCCCTGCTAGCATAGTAGTCTTAACAGCCTCCCCTAACACCTGTCTCTTCTTAGCATCTCTTAAACCATAAGCCTTAAAGCGATACATAGCGTCTAATGCTATAGCCTCGTCTAAAGGTTTACCACCTACCATACGAGTTAAGTTTGATAGAGATAGCAAGTCATTAGCTGCAATAACATTACCTTTCTTACTAGTGCTATAACTAGCAGCTTCTGGGTTATTAAATCCTTGCAGTACTTGAGCTAAGCCAGCTAACGGTCTACTTAAACTATTATGCTCTAACCCCTGTAGTAGTGTAGTAGACACATCACCTCCCGCCTTTACTTTCTTAGCTGTCTCGAATAGATTAGCAAAGAACTTACCGCTAGCTTGTACAAACGGTACAGTACTAGGGTTAGTAGGAATTATAGTTATGTGCCTAGGGTTAATGTCACCACGAGTATACAAGTTAACTTTAAGTTCAGGTATTAGGAACATGTTACTAGCTAACCCGTACATAAGCCAGTCACCTCCTTGCTTACCAGCTGCTCCGTATGTAGCATCGAACAAGTCTTTATGGTCTGTGTTACCAGAAGCATTACCTATGAGGCTGGTGTTAATAGCATCGAAAGCAGGTAGGCCGTTCATACCGTGAATACCGCCTTGCAGACCTAAGAGAGTTAAGCTATCTTTAGCGTGACCTTCACCTACATAACGTAGAGTCTGCTGTAGTAAGTTAAACTGATAAGTCTGGAACAGTCCTATAGCCTGACCTAGAGGGCCTTGGAATAACATAGGACGTTGAGCAGCTAAGTAGTTACCCTGCGTTCTGTTAACAAAAGTATTAATATAAGCAAGCTGCTCCTTAGCTGTCATTAGGTTTCTACCCACAGCTACGTCAGTCATCTGCTTCATTACATCAGCTGCTACGAATCTGTTAAACTCTTCAGCTAGTCTGTTACCTGTCCACTGTTCACCTTTGTTAGCAAGCTCAGCTAAACCTTCTTCCATCTTCTTAAGCTTACTACCATAAGCACCTATAGCTTCTCTACCGTCATAAGTAATAGTATCTAACGCAGTCTTGTACTGGTCATGTATAGGAGTAAGGAATCCATTCTCACGATAGAACGCTTTCTCTGGAGAGTCTTTACCGAACACATGGAACCTGCGTATGGATTCAGATATCATCTTACCAGCAGAGGTCATAGAAGCATCAGTACCAGGAACTCCTATCTTCATGACCTTAGCTAGAGCACCTACTGCACCTTCGTCACCGCGCTGCATAGCTCGCATTACTGCTTTAGTTTCTGCACCTAATAGCACGTTAGCAGATATAGCATTGTTAACTGCGTTAAGTGTATCCAGTCTCAGTACTATAGTAGCTAGTATACCATTAGCCTTACCTATAAACTTACTAAGTACACCCTTGTCACTAGTAGCGTTAGCAAACAAATCCATTTCTGCATCGTAGTTAGGAGCTACCTTAAAGCCTGCTCTTTCCTGTATAGCTGTTATCTCTGCTATCTGAGCATCAGTCTTAACTTTACTTCCTATAGCTGCTATCTTATTATAGACTGCACTAACCCCATCATCTACCCACTTGTTAGGTTGTACCCACCAAGGATAGTCAGACTGCTTAGGTACATTAAGAGCTGTCTTAATATAATCTGCAAACGGGTTCTTAACTGCTTCGTCTGCATACTCAGTAATAGAGCTGTTACCGAACTTAGATGTAGCTACGTTAGTGAACTCGTCACCTAGTCTACGCAACTCTTCAAACTGTACTTCGTACTTACCGCTAACTGCTTCACGTACTAGACCAGTTTCTCTAGTTAAGTGCCAGTTAAGAAAGTCTTCTGTAATTTTCTTAGTGTCAGTAGCAGGTAACGCAGGTGCAGATACACCTTTTCTACGTGCAGCTGAGTCTAAGTAGTTGCTATTAATAGTCTTCTCATAATCAAACTGACCACGAGCTTTATAATAATCTTCAGCTTCTTTCTTAGTTAATACTTTAAAGTGAGGGTTCTCTTTCATTCTACGAATCTGAGCATCTAACTCTTCTGCTGTGTTAGCGTAGAGAGACTTAGAGTGCTGACCAGAAGTAACGCTTTGGTCTACTACTATAGCAAAGTGCTTATAGTTTGTAGGGTTGACTGGTATAGGATAAAACGCAGCAGGGTCACGACCAAACTGTACGCCTTGAGCAGAGCGGATCTTACCTAGGTCTATAGTACGCATGCCGTTAACTTCTATGTGAGCTTTAATCAAGGCCCTAGCTTCAGGTGTCTTAATATCTATACGAGGCATATCTTTCTCGTTAACACGCGGACGTTTAGGTGGAGGTAATTCTGCTTCGGTTGCTAGCTTAGATGCCTTTCTCCATTTAATTAAAGCTAGAGACTCCATAGCATCGCCTGCTTCGTTAAGTCCGTACTCACCTTCTATGTTTCTTATACGTGTAGATATTGTAGAGTACTCAACAGCAGCTTCTTGATTCTGTGCTAGCTTAATAAGCAGCGGACTAAAGACTTCTCTACTTCTGTCTTTAAACTTATTAATCACACTAGAAGTAGTACGGCCTATGTTACCTACACTAGCAGCTAGGGTGCCGTAGTTATCAGAAGCAGCAGTAAGTAAACCAGCACCTGCACCACTAGGGTTAGCACCTACGTATACTTTCTGGCTGCTAATAGCTTCGAACTTAGCTGCGTCTTTACCTATAATACTAGAGAAGGCAGTATCCGCACCTTGTTGATATAACTTCTGCTGCTCTTTAATTATAACCATACCTTCTGCTACATGGTTATCTAAACCTGCAAACGGTGCATCGTTATAAGTAAGCTTCATATGCTGCGGAGTATTCCAGATAGGCATTGTACCTTCGTTCTTTGAACGTAAACCAGAGTTAACTAGCTGCTCTGTATAATCTTCTGCATGACTCTGCATAGCAAGTACGTCTCTACGCGCAAACTCAGATACAGCTTCTGCCGACTGTTCGCCAGATAGCAATGCGTTCTTTACATTAACCTGAGCCGCAATCTCTTCCTGAGTTAAAGGTATCTTACGTTTACTAGCTAGCAGCTTATTAGCTACCTCTACTTTCTTATTACCTACGTAACTTAGAAAGTCTACACCTATCTCTTCGCCTTTCTTTAAGCCAGTGAACTTAACAAACTGTAAGTTCTCAGGAGCTACATCTACTAGCACCTTTTCAAGTAGCGGTATATCAGTAACATTGACTGTGACAGGAGCCTTAGCTGTAGGTTTAAATGCAGGTAAACTCTGTGCCCATATGTATCGAGCGTTAGCAGTAAGAGTATCAGCTTTTAATATATCCCAAGCACCACCCTTAGCGCCAGCCTTAGCACCTAAGTTATAACTAGTATCGAACTTCCAGCTCTTACCACCTGTAGCAGGCTTAACTTTTTGTCCAGCTTTACCAGCCTTACCTACGAATACACCTTTAGCATTAATGCCTATCTGCTGACCTTTCTTAAGTATGTCTACAACACTAGTGACTACAGGTGCATCAGTTAATACTGTACCCGCACCTTCTCCCCATACCTTTAAGTAACCTGTACTTTCAGCAGTAGCATTTAGCGCTGCAATATCAGCGTCTGTAGCTTTACCTGTTGCGACTTTATTAGCTATCTTATCTAGCTCTTTAGTCTGCTTAGCTAGTGTTGTAAGTCTACCTGATTCAGATAAACCTATAAGAGCAAACTGCTGGTCATGTGGGTTTAGTCTGCTTATAGTGTTAAACATAGCAGTAGCTGCTTCTTGGTCACCGCCAGATATAACATTAAAGTTAGCACGTACTCTGTTATTTAATGTAGCTCTAGTAGAGTCAGCAGTCTGCTGTAGTACTCTACTTCTAGCTAGTAGCTCTGGAGTACTGCCTTTAAGTACGCTAGGCATGTTAGCTAAAGCTTCTAAGTCCATAGAGATTACTTCATACGCATTAGACTTAGGTGCCGCTTCTGGTATATATGTCCAAGGTCTAGCTTCCGCAGATGCGTTATTAGCTGCACCTTTAAGAGCAGAGTTAATTTTAGTAGCATCTATTACTCCACCTACTGCACCGAATAAGACTGCACCGAAGGCTACGTTAGTAACGAAGTCTCCGAAGTCTTGATTCTCTAGTACAGGAGAGTTAAACAGAGTAGCAGCTACAGCAGTTTCGAAAGCTAAAGCCTCGTAACCGTTCTGTCCTACGCCTGACATTATAGATTTAAGAGCGTTACCTTTAAGTAAGCTAGGAGCAGAGCCGTTAGTAGCAAGCTCTTTAATTGCTTTGTTAAGGAACTCACCTTTGTTAGGTGCTAGTAAACCGAGTGCTCTGGAGGTACCTTCACCGAAGCGACCAGTAGCAATAGTAGCCTGTAGTGACTTCTGTCCTGCGTTTAGTATTCTAACACCTGCCATTCCAGGAACTATACTAGAGAGAACAAACCCTACAAGGTCTGTACCCTCTCTATTTTCTTCATAGAACTGACCTAGGTTACTATTCAAACCAGAGATTACTTCCGCAGTATCTAATCTAACAAATCTTTCATCAGGGTCACCTAAGCCAGTTACGTCACTAACTAAGTTACCTACATCAGGAGCTATGTTATACAACTGACTAGCGCCAGATATAATAGATGCACCTATGAACTTAGGTATAGACTCTACTGTATCGAAGGCAGACTGCAAGAAAGTTTGATTACCATTAGCCATACTCATAGTATCAGCGTCAGTTATATAAGAAGGAGCTGAAGCAGAACTTAAATCCTGCCCTGCTTCTACCTTATCTAATGCTTCTTGATATGCGCTACCCATTAGTCAGTACTCTCTTTTTTAGGTGTGGATGATAGGTTCTTGACTAGTATCTGCAAAACTTCTCCATACTTATCAAGGTCTACTTTAGTGTTACGTTTGCTGTTACTGTCAGCTAAGAAGCTCTTACCTGCTTCAGTGCTAGATATTATACCACCGAATAGAGAGTCAGTTACAACAGCAGTGTTAGCAAGTAGACTGCTAGTAGGAAGATTTGCAATAAACCCTACAGGTCTCTTGATAACTGTATTATAACTAACTTGGTCACGCAAACCTACACGCTTAAAGCCACCTGATGTAGTATTATTATACAGCTGACCTGCGTTAACCATAGCTACAATACCAGAAGCAACTTCTTCTGTACTAACTACACCTGCATTAATAGCTGCGACACCTTCGTCAAGAAAGAACTGAGGGTCGAACTCAGTCTTCTGTGTAGCTTGAATAACCTTCTTATAAAAAGCACTCTCTCTTACAGCTCTACTCTGTGTAAGCACTGACATAGGAGGTAGGCTATAAGGGTTAGTGGTATCATTAGTTACAATGTTAGCTGCAAAGTTATTCATAATTTCCTGAGCAGTATTATTGTAATCTACTTTTTGCGTAGCTTCATCTCTAGGTACACCGTTACCTGCTTCTATATACTTAGCAGCCTGTGCTTGAGTTATAGTATTTAGTAAATCTGTACCAGTGTTCTGCGTAGCAACGCTCTTAGGGTCTACTTTAGATAAGTACGTAGCAGAATCGAAAGGATTAGAGGCGAAGTTAATATCGCCTGAGCCGCCACTTAGTATTAAGTTTTGGTACTTAGTACCTAACGGGCCGCTAGATGCCATACCTGCCATAACTTCTTGAGCAGAGCTAATAGGTAAACCGGCAGTAGCTTCCGCAGCATTAGCAGCAGTAACATAAGATACTTCTAAAGCATCTGCGTCAGCTACTTGCTTTTTACTTGCAGCTAGTCTTAGCTGAGCCTGCTCTTTATTAATAGGAGCGTTCTCTATAGCTGTAGTATACTGCACCATAAGAGCTTTCCTTCTAGTCGGCTCCATCTCTTTATCTAATGCTAGCTGACGCTTCTTCTCAGTTAGCTCTGCTATATAAGCTTCTGCTTTATAAGGAGCTACATCCTGAGCATACTTAAGGTTAAGTTTATTAACTTCTAGGTTAATAGTTCTAGATTCTGCACCATCTTTATACCTCTCTAGCTCTAGTAGCTGAGACTTTCTAGTAAACTCTCTATTTTCTGCGGCAGCAGCTCTGTTTAACTCCTGATCTTCTAGTCTAGCTAAGCCCATAAGGTTAGCAACTTCTCTTTGACCTGCGTTCAGTAAGTTAGTCATAGCTGTATCAGCTGTATTAAGACCGTCAAGCGCAGCTTTAGCTTTAGCTACTTCAGCGTTTGAAGCTATAAGTTCTTGGTTAGCTCGTATAGATTCGTTAGTAACGCTCTTAGCTACCTGCATGTTAATCTTAGCGAAGCTATCAGTAGCACCAGTCACAGAAGCTATCTCACCTTTAGTCTGGTTTAACTGGTTACTAGCGTTTCTAAGAGAGCCGGCGTTAAGGTTAACATTGAACTGATTAACTATGTTATCCAAGAACTGTACGCCAGTGTACTCAGTAGCCATAATATCAGCGTTCTGATTAAGCAAAGTCTCTACTCTACTCTCGTCTTCAGACAGTCTAGCCATTATATCTTGCTGGAACTTAGCATCACCAGCAGCGGCTGTATACGCGTCACGTGTAGCATTGCTTGCTTCTAGCTTAGCAGTGTCTGTAACTAACGCTATAGTCTGAGCAGCTTTAGTGGCTGAGTCCATAGACTTCATTATAGTATCAGTTAGACCTGCGCTTACACCCATATTAGCAGTAGCAGCTTCAGAGTTAGCAGTGGCGAGCGCTCTGTTCTTGCCAATTAGCTTACGTATATCATTAAAGGTATCTGCGTTGTCTTCCTCCTCTGTAGCTGGAGCAGACTCTGCTTTACCGGAAGGTGCCTGAAAGAACTTATCAGTACCTTTCTTATCAGCAGCTTTCTCAGCAGCCGCCATTACTGGGTTAGGTATAGCCATATTAATCATAAGTTAATCTCCTAAGGCCCAAAGCCAGCGGTAACAGTAGCAGAGTTAGTCTTCTCTCTTTCTCTGCGTTCAGACTCTTCTATTTGTTCCAAGTCAGTAGTGTTAGTTTTCTTAGCTTTAAGTTTAGCTATCTCACCAATGATGTTAGCAGATAAGTTACCAGCCTCTTGGGCAGCTACACTGGAGTTATATATACCAGAGCTCTGCTCCCCTCCAAAGATAGAAGCTAGCCCGTCTTTACCGCTCAGTAAGTCACTGGTTATTTTATCAACACCTTCCTGTGATATATCTAAACTCTCAGTCTGAACAGCACTACTGTTTAATAACTTACTAATATCTTCGTCAGTGTTAGTGCTAGATGTACTAGCTTCTCCGCCCATACTCATGATTGTAACCCCTTTGTATATTTAAAGTAAACTAGCTCAACACCTGCTAAACTAGCCTCTGTTTTATATTCTATAAATCCTAGCTTAGTAGCGAAGTTAGCTATCTTACCTCTAGGCGCTGTAGTAATTATAGTGTGTATGTTAGCTTTATTAGCTTCTTTAAATACCCACTTAAAACCTAACAGTACTAGCACTCTGCTAGCTACTATTGAATCTTTAGGGCAAGCTATATGAGCTTCTAGTACACCCTTATCTAAAGTAAACAAGCTGGCTAGTAACCTGTAACCACTATACTCAAGTATAAAGTAAGGCAACTTACGCTCCAGTATAGTGCTAACAGGTAGAACTGTCTTGCTAGCTATCTGAGGTTCCGATAATATATCCTCTATCTGCTGAGGAGTAGCTTGCTTTACTGTATAGTTTATCATACTAATAGGTTATATGTATTAGCTAGCTACGTCAACTAGGGATGCACTTAGGGGTAACATACTATACTGTGTCCCAGTAATCTAACCCTGCTTGTACTTCTACAGCGGTATTACTGGCTATAGTTATAGCTGAGCCGCTACTATCTAATAGTTCAGGCGACGTGGGTACTAATGTAACAGCATTGCCGCTAGCATCTGTACGCTTAATAGTATAACGTCTACCTTTACAAGTAGAAGCTAGCGGTAACGTAATAACTACACTACCAGCAGTAGCGTTTACACGAAGTAACTGGTCGTCTGTACTTAGAGTATAAGACGTAGCTATGTCTTTACTGGTATAGTACAAAGGTTGCACACTAGACGCTAGTATCTGCAAGGTGCTGTATATATCCTGCAACGACTGATACAGCTCTGCATCTAATACTTCTGGTACTTGCCCTAAACTTATATCTATCTGAGATACGTAATCGTTAGCCATGGGTTATCTCCTGCCTTCTACTCTATAGCTTATCTCCATAGTAACTAAGCTGAAGTCACCTATTAGAGTTATGTTGTGAGTTAATGCAGAGCTTCTAAATGAGAAGTCTCTTACGTTATTAGCACTCATTGCTAAATAGCCTGCGTTGTTAACAAAGTTTTTACCGTCAAAAGAAGCGCTAGAGAATAAGTCTAATGCAGCTCCTGTTCGTACGTTCTCTACCTGTACACCCATAAGACCTATAAGACGAGTAAGTGTAGCTTGCAACTTACCCATAACTAGCACACCTTCACCAGTAAAGAAAGCTTCAAAGTCTACTATGCTTACTTTACCTAACGTATCTAGGAACCCTATGTTCTGAGTTTCTCTCTGGTCACCTACGCCTATATACTCAAATATGTCTTTATGAGCTATTCGCAACTTACCTACTTTATTCATGCTAGTATCTACAACTAGTGCGTGAGTAAACACATTGTCAGTTGAAGGTAGACCGTAAGATACAATTAAATACCTAGAGTCTATATACTTAATCTTCTTAATTAACTGAGCGTCTAGTGCAATTACAGTAGTCTCTAATAACTTACTAGTAGTATTAAAGTCTTCAAAAACTCTACCAGATATAAAGTCAGTAATTTCAGGTAGCACAAGCTGTGCTTTTTGTGAGTTTATAGCCATTAGTCCTGACTTAGAATAGACATACTGACTTTCAGAGTTAGCTTCCCATGCTACTGTGTCTAAGTTAACGCCACCTTTAGAGTTAGCTACTTCCCGAAACTTAAACGGGTATACAGCATTACCAGTATAGGTACCGGCTATTACATTGTTAGCTGTGAATAGTAATATACCTACTGAGTTAGAAGTAGCAAACAGTATAGGCCCATCTGCACCAGCTACCTTACCGCCGCCTGCACCTGTTATCTGGCTAGGTGCAAAATCTAGTGGGTTTATAGTACTACTCCAAGCTATAGCGTCTTCAGTATAAGCTATTAAATAACCACTACTGGCTACTATACCTATAACATCACTGACAGATAGACCGATAGGAGTTACATTAGGCAAGGTAGATGTACTAGTAGATGTTATTAACTTATACATGTGAGTCTTTCTGTAGAACAGATAACTAATACCGTTAACTACAGCAGTAGTAAGGCTATCTTTCTCAAAAGGGTTAAAAGTTAAGTTACCTGTTATCTGCTGCCAACCTGTGTGGGTGTCATTCATTCTATAGAAGTCACCCCTAGCAGTAAACGCTACATAGTATCTGTCACCTGTATCTCCGAACACAACTCTAATATCAGAGGGGCTAGCATTACCTGCCACACCTCCTATGTTAGGTACCTTGTCTATATAACCTACCGAATCCATACCGTACTGTGTAGGCATTACATTGTGCATATAAGCAACACCTGGCTTAGCAGTAGCAGCGGGTGCACGACCTACTGTAGCACCCATGATAGTTCTAGTCTGTTGCGTAGATAGTAACGGAAACACTGTATCCTGCATATCAAATATATACTTCTGCTGAGCCATGATGCTCTCCTGTACTAGTAATTAAATATCAGTAGGTTTTGAGGTTTCGTTATACTCTGTAAATGGCTCTATATCTACTACTGTGCTAGCTCCAGCTATTGCTACTCGCACCTGTCCCGCGGGTAAACTGTATAAGCTAGAGTCGCTAGCAGTAAAACTAGCATCTGGCACAGGTATCCAACCTAAGACTGCAGGGTTTATTTCTACAGCTGCTGTACCGGAAGAAGTAAACACACTAATTGTGTATCTACCTGCACGTATATTCTTTACTTGGTTATTTGTTACTCTCATTAGATTACTCTCCGTTAATGTTAAGCTGTAAAGTACTGTTTTATTTGTGCGCTTGCTTGCTCTTGTGTTGTGGTGCCTGCTGCCTGACCAAATACTGCTAGATAGTCTGACTCAAAAAGTGCCGTTTCTCCATCCGTGTAACGCTCACACCAGATACGGTGATAACTTGTACGGTACATTTCATCGAATAACCAATCATCACCTGTTAAAACATTAGCAGATTCAGACAACATAAACGTAGCAGTTTGCCTTATTGATTGCAGCAATGCTGCGGGTCTATCAGTTTCAGCAAGTTCAGAGTTAAAAATTAATACTTCTTCGACTCCTACAAGCAAGTTAGCGGGAGGGCAATGACAGTGTATGCGGTTAACTGTGTCATGCGATACGCCCATCATAGACGCCCACTCTTTATACCACTCTAGCGCAGGATTGGTTAATTCTGTCTGTTCACTTATCATGCTCCATTTTTTCATTACGATGCAACCTCCAAAACTTGTCTGTTAGATATATTAGAAATAGTTTGAATAAAAGGTCTAGCGCCTCCACGCCTATTAATGACTGGACATGCAGAAGAGGCAGCTACTACCGACCCTGAATAATCACCCGCTGTCCTAAAATCAATATTTGGGTCGCAGTTCCTCAGTCTAAGGCTAGAATTTCCAACTGGCTCATTCACAGTTACTTCAACAAAATACGTGAAACCCACCTCGCTAACTCCAAATTGAAGTTCACAGTCGCCATAATTTCCGTCAGGTGTATCTATCGTGTAACTCCCATCTCCATTATTAGTCCAGTCATCGGAAATACGAGTTGGTGCTCCGACATTATTCTCACCTAACCACCCATAAGTATCACTAGAAGTAAACGCAGACCCAGCATTATCAAGGTTAACGGCTGTTAGTGGGTTATTTGCATCGGCGTTATTTATAACTGTTGGCGCTGCTGCTGTGTATTGTTTATCCAGCGGTGCGTCCATAACCAAAGATGCAATATTAGTTACTTTATAATTAGCAAGTATCCCGCTAAATGAATCATAAGCCCCATTCTGTCTAGTACCAACCATGTTAATAGTAAAGTCAACAAGGGCTATCGTGGCGGAGTATATTTCTACATCATTCCTGAAAACCTTAACTGTGGTGCCAACTCTTGTCATTTTAGCTGTATTTAGTTTTAAATCTTCCGTGTATGAGCCTGTAGTCGTGTAAGTAGTGCCTCCGATTCTTATAAGCATACTGTTGTTATCTTTGTTAATTTTCCAAATATCCCCGCTGAGTGCGTCCGTATCTCCGATTAATGCATTGTCGGTTGTTAGATTATATAATTTATAATCTATTTCTATTTCAAAATCTGCACTCATAGTAATGGTGTTATGGGTATAATGTTGCACACCTGAGCCTAGAAGTGGCGTAAAAATACGGGTGACTGTTGAGTTTGCTTTACCTTCTTTTAAGCCTTGCCTTAAGTTTAACCTTAAAGTCTGTCTTAGCTTTAAAGCTTGTTTCAAGTTTATCTTCATTTTATTTACCTGCTTTATTAGTATCGTTTAGTTTAAGCTTGCCGCCGCCGAACTTCTCTAAAGCCCCTACAACAATCTTATCCATGTGAGGTGCAGCAAAGTAAAAAGCTAATATGAGCATTACCGCACCGCTCATCTTATCAGCTTTAGCATCCAAAGCAACAGAGCTAGCCATTAACTTTCCGTAAGTACTTAAAGCCCCTTCTATAACTACACCAGCGCTATCTAAGGGTAGAGTAGAGTCTAACCAAGGAGCTACAATACCCATTATAGTACCAATGACATACATACTAAGCCAGACAAAAGTAATACCTACAGCTAGCATTCTCCTAGCTATATTCTGTCCCTTAGTAGACTCCATCCAGTTAACCATGAAAGCTCTGATTTGCTCTCCTTTCTTAGCTCTATCATCAGCCTTCTCTTCATCAGTATACCAGAGCTTATCTCCAGCAGACTCAATCATACCGAGACCTTTCTCCATAGCCTTATCAGAACCGAATACTTTACCTAGTAGCGCACCAAACATAATCTCTAACCTCCATAGTGAATATCAGTTTTTCATCTCCGTAAAAGAACAGCATAGCATGATAACACTCTGGGCTAATAAGTATACAACCGTGGCTGTCTCGTGGACTTCCGCCTGCGTGGAATTCTATGTGCGTACGCTCAGGTACATACATCATTCTAAACCACTGATGACGTCCATGGGTATCACGCTTAAAGCGATAGTTTCCCGCAGGGATACAGCTAATATTAACTTGGTTATCTCTCCACGGTAACTCTAGCGTAGGGAACTCGGTGTGGTCAGGTAATAACAACTTGCCATTAGTTCTATCGCTAGGTGACTTTAAGCGCTGTATAATCATTAGATAGTTACCATCTTAGCTATAGCTAAAGCTACTGTTACAAATAAAGCTAAGCAACTCCACTTAAGTTGTCTAACTTGAGATTTAAAGTCTAATAATAAAGCCTGATTAATCTGAACTACAGCTACAACCTTATTAGTTTCATCGACTTTAGTAGAGGTAGCTGCAAGAGATTTGTGTAAGTTGTTAATCTCCTGCTGCTGTAACCGAGACTGCAACTGAGTCTTAGATAGCTCTTTAAGGTTTTCGTTAATGTTCTTATTAAACTCGGCTTGGCTAGACATAAACGCATCCATCCTGTCTCCTAGTCTGACTAACTCTGTTTCTGCACTGTGCTCTGGTGGCATTGCTCTGTCCCTATAGTTAGTTGTGTATTAGTTAAAGCTAGAGACCAACCATTTCTAGCTTGCTTAACCTGATATTTAGAGTAGCTATGTCGTAGTGAGTAAAAAACAAAGTAGGGCGCGACATACCAGTAGCCGTAACGCTAGTACTACCATTTACAGTCCATCCAGCGGGAGGGTTAAATGTCCACGTACCTGTGGCTTGCCCATTTGAACCAGTACCAGTCGCTAAAAACATCTGAGCTTCACAACCTACATTTCTATTATGATCCTCACTGTATTTAAGGTTAACTGTTAATGTATCTTTTGTTAGTGAGTTAGGTAAACATGTTGTTGATGTAAATTTAGGGGCTAAGTTAGATGAGATTCTTTGTCCATTGTTAGGTTTTGAGTTAGCAGAGAATAAAGGAGCGTTATCGTCTCCAACACTCAAAGATACTATTTTATTTTCTCTCTGGGTGTACACATTACCATTATTTGGGGCTAGCACTCTAGTATTTTGAAGGTAAGCTGTTGCTGATGTATTTATGTAAAAGGAATCCATTGCGCCACTAGATACAACTGCTGAATAAGTAGTACTGTTGCCACCTTCTACATACAACAAATTTATACCGCCACCCTGCACCGCGTTATTTCTGCGCCCGACTGCTACTACAATTTTACTGAAGTTGCTGTGGAGTATATCTACAGTTGGTGGGTATAGCGCATGAGGCTTATACATGACAGTGTTATTCATTAAATCTAAGGTACCGATATTCCACAATGACGTATCGCCGCCAGTGAATTTCACGCCTGATCCTACCAGTAACGTCACATTGCCAATAACAGGAGATATAACCCAAGGATGAACCTGTATTGTTTTTGTTGCTAAATCAATTGCCTGAATAATGTAAGGGTTGCCATCAAAATCTAAATAGTCTAGTTCTTCCAAAAATTCAGGTATTGCATCTAATACTATATCTGTGTATTGCTGTATTGAATTAGCAGAGCCTTGGTTAGTAAATGATTGTGCTGACTGCGTTAACTCTCCACCGGAAAATCTGATTTTCATAAAAGGTACGCTAGAAAGACTTGTCTTATTCGGTGCTGCGCTATCTGCGAAAAACCCGTTTCTTTTTGCACCAAAAGCTTGAATTGCAGGTAATATAATACGCTCTGCTTTTTTTAATCTTACACAATCTCTTTGGCGTCTTGAGGCATAAGTACTTGAACCACAGTCAACTTCCAGTCTTCCTGTACAAACTGTACCTCCCATACCATCAAATACTACTGCATCATCAGATGATCTGTAGCTTGTTTTAATCCTCAGATCAAAATTAGCAGATTCAAAGTCCGGACGTTTATTCGTTGGGTGTCCAATAACAAGCTGTCTATCTATGAAATAATTACCTAAATAACTAACTCTTATTTTATTTTGTTGTGTAACTAATAGGTTAAAAGCCTCCAGATTGTCACTTGCAACTTGACCTTCTTTCGCTCCAAAAAGTAACGGTGTATATATCTCAACACTCAGAATAGCCACCATACCACCACTAATTGAATGATTCCCAAAACCATCAATCGTATCTCCATCCGATGAAGCCTGTGCTGCTGTTTTTACTGTATATTTTGCGCTCCCACCAATTATACCTGCGTGGTAGTTAGTTGTTTCGAGAGATTTACCAACAGCAAACACTAGCAAGCTGCTTTTTAATTCAGCAACTGTTTGGAATATATAAGAGTGTGATAAATCTGCAATGCTAGAAATAAAATTAGCCGCGCCTACTCTGCTATTCGAAAAGACAGCGTCTGCGGCAGCTGCTGTATAATTAGCTGGCTGTAATATGTATATGATTCCAATCCTATCTTGTGATGCATATTCTCCACCAGTGTTAGTAGGGCTTAATAAGATTAAGTTTGCAAATGTGTCAACTGTGGTTGTTGAGGATGCAGCAGCAGCTACAGCTTCGTTTTTAGCAACTACAGCTGCGTTTTTAGCTGCAACAGTATCCGCAAGAATTGCTTCAAACCTAGCTAACTCGTCAGGTAACACAGGTATAATACCTACTACACCTACAGCAGATATAATATCCCCTGCATTAGCGTTAGGTGATGTTATACTAAATTCAGTAGTAGATACTTCTGCCCAGTCAGTATCTCTTACTAAACGTAAACCGTTTCTATAGATAACTAGAGATTGTGTATCTAGTATATAAGTGTAGCCAGTTATTGTAAAATCTGCTTGCGAAGAAGTTGCAGTAAAGTTCTGTATTAACGCTTTTGTATCTGCGTTAGGGCTTATTATAGTAGTCGGTTGCCATATGTTAGCTGTAGACATAAAATCTCCTAAGTTTATTTAATAACCAACATCAGCTACAGCTGACATTTTAAGTAATTCGTATTCTTCAGACAGTAGCCCAGTAAACGTACTAGACTGCTGGTCGTAACCTATAGACTTAAATATAACTCTACAAGCCTCGTAAATTATAGCAAAAGGGTTCTGTTCAGCTACCCAAGAAGAATACCCATTAGTAGTAACTATAGGTAACACATAGCAACCTAGTAAGCCGTACTGAAATAAAGTAGATGAGCGCATCTCTAATGTACGCCCCGCTACGTAAGCTATATCAGTGCGGTTTTTACCATAGCTATCTATAACTTCTTCTGGTGTAATTACAGTAAAGAATACACCTGTATCGTCTATTGCACTGTCTGCTTTGCGTAAGTATTTAAACGCACGGAAGTTAGAGATTAGAGTAATGTAATCTAAACCTTGTCTATACTCAAGTGAGCCAAAAGATATACCTGTCTCGTATATATCTTTAGAGTAAAAATCACTTCTGTGTGCTTTAAGTGTAGCAGCTTTAATAGCTGATAAAGTCTCTGCTGTTAAGTCTGGTCTATTAGTGAGGGTGTATACCTCTGCAATTAATTCGTTTAAAGTCATGAGTTATAATCCTGTATACAGTTAATTCACTTTATTTAAATAGCTAAGCAGTACCTAGCTATTTATGTAAAGTAAACTATTAGCTAGCTACGTGTTTAGTAGTGGCTGTTTTAAGTTTAGCTCCGCCACCTTCAGTGTTACCTAGAACTCTGGTTTCACCTTTAGCTTCAGCTACGCGCTTAGCTATCTCTTCAGCTTTATACTCTTCAATGTGCTTACGACGTAGAGCTTCCATTGGGTCAGACTCTTCTGCGGTAAGCAGTTCGCCTTTACTTATAACGTTTAAACCTAGAGCTATCTCTGCATCTAAGTAACTAATCACTAGCTGGTCTTGCGTCATGAATGTAAACTTAGTAAAGACTACGCGAGTACCTTCTTTAGTAATCATTTTTAGTGCTGGGCGAGACGACTTATAGTGCTGCCACTTAGGTACAGGAACTTCTGAAGTAGAGGTAAGTGGTGTTGGGTTATTTAACGGCATGGGTTTATCCTTTTTGGGTTTAATTACTAGTGTGTATTGCACTAAGAAAGCCTACCGAGCAGTTAAGCAGGGTAGACTTTAGGTAGCGAAGTTACTAGTTACTAGTTACTAACCTGCGGCAGCTGCTGTAAGGTTACGAATAACCGCGTTAGCAGGGGTGTTTTTAACAGTAGTTGTCAGCTCGGTAGTAAGAGTACCACCTACTGCATCAATACCGTTATCCGCAGCTTGGTTACCACTAGTGTTAAACTCTTTACTCTGCGTCTTACGGCCAGCAAGGTAAGCTAGCTTAAAGGTAGGTAAGTCGATAGCAATTGCCATCTTAGCCCACACAGAGTTAGTGTTAAGTAAAGGGTGCTCAACGATACGGAACTTACCACGAGGCATAGTTAAAGTAGAGAACTCAAGACCGAAGTTAGTCTGCCCATCTACTAAGTTATACTCACCGTTAATACGACCGATGTTGTTGATAACTACCTTAGCTTTACCGCCTACGAAAAGCATACGCTCACGTGCACCTTTAGGGTCAGTAGTCTGGTCAAAGACTGGGTCTAAGAAACCTTCTAACTGAGTGTAGTTAGTAGTAGAACCAGCAGTAAAGCTGTTAGTGCTACCGCCATAGCTAGCAGGGTAGAAGTTAGGATCTTCTATCATGTTAACTAAACCGTTCATGGTACGGAAGGGCTGGCCGTTACGAGTACTGTTAGACTTCTGACCAAACAGAATAGCCTTTTCGATATCCGCAGCGTGTAAGGCAGAACAGTCTTGACGGTTTTCAGCGTCAGTACTATCGCCTGCAATAACTTCAGTAGCGTTAGCTGAGCCAGAGATAGCCCAAGTATTACGGAAGATTTGCGTAAGGTTAGTTACACGAGTAGGTACAATGTTGTTAGGGTTAGGACGCTCAGAAGATTCTTCAAACGCATTACCTACTTGATAAAAGTCATCATTATCGTTAATGGCAGCAGCAGCTACAGTACCGATACTACGGCTAACCGTAATAGAAGTAGCAGACGCTACAGTATCAATTATAATGTTCTCGCCGGTACGCTCTATACGCATAATCATACCTGGAAGTATGTTAGCAGTAGAGTCTACCGTCATGGTAGTAGCAGCTGCGTTATAGCCGCTACCGTTGTTAATCTTAACTTCTGGGAAAATCATAGTTTTAGTAAAGAAACCATGCTCTACTGCTACCGCTGTATCAGAGGCAAGCATAGAAGATAGACCGAACAGAGGAGCTGAGCCGTTAGGCATCAGTCGTGTAATCATGCCAGCAAAAGACTTCTTTGCTAGATCTGTGGTAAAATTACCAGTGTTAAAAATATTACCTAGCATAATAAATCTCCTATAGCTTTAGGTATAAAGTGTAAGTACAGTATGTACGGTTAAACGGTTACTGAGAAATGTACGCATCCCAATCTATATCATCCGGCGCTTTGGTTACTTCTTTAACGGGAGCAAACGACTCACCAAGGGTAGTTACAAAGTTATGGGTCATTTCGGTTATTTCTGCGGTTGTAGCGTTGGGATGTTTTAATAGTAGCTGGTCACGTGCAGCTTCCATTACAGGTTTAATAGCGGGATTGTCGAACAGGGGATTTGTTGATTTAAGGTGGTCAGTTGCTTGCTGCTGTCTAAGCAGGGCGGGTATAGCACCTTGTTGTTTAGCTACGGCAGCATCTACTTGCTGTTGAGTAACTTTACTATTAACTAGTGTAGACTGTGTCATAACCTGTCTAGCCATAGCATTAAGAATCTGAGGTAAAGCAGCAGTAGCACCTTCTCCGCCAGCGGATATTGCTTCTAGCCAAGCTGGATCTAAGTTCTGCGCGAAGTCTGCTTTAGACATTGCGCTAGTTACTTGCTCTGAAGTAAGCTGCTTATATCCTTCTTCTGCTTTCTTAGTAGGGTCAGTATCCCAAAGAGTGCTATATTGGTCAAGCGGGGATGCAGGTATTGCAGGAGATGTAGGATTACCTTCAATCGCTACAATGCTAGGCTCAGATGGTATATTACCTTGTGGTTGAGGTGCTACTACTGGTGCTGGTGCTGGTGCTGCTGGCGCCTGTGTACCAAATATTTTATCCATTATGCTCATGTTAAGTCTCGCTTATGTGGTGGGTGTGGGTATTAAGGGCTGTTACTGCTGCTTCCGAGGCATCTAACAGATAAGTAAGAGACGTTATCTGACCTCGCAAGTAAGCTTCGTTTTGAATGTAAGAGTTGAACTCAGCTGCGTTAGGTTCTATAGCTATCTTCTGTTCTGCTAAGATAGCTATCTGACTCTTGATGTTCTGTACTTGATTTAAGTTAAGTACAGAAGACTGTAGCTGCTCGTCTTCTGTCATCTCGTAGGACGAGAATCTATTAGATACTAGTACTGCCATTAGGTCGTTCCTTATGTAGGCACATCGTTTTGTTGCTCTTTAGGTGCGGGTTTATTTTTGTTAGGTTGATAACCAAAAGCTTCTGGTAACGGCATAGGCGGTAGCTTCTCTGGGTCCATACCAGCTTCTACTGCCTGCATTGATACCTGCTGCCATTGGTTAGCTGCCTGCTCGTACGCTTGTTGTTCTGCTGACTTCTCGAAGGCTCCAATCTCAGCTCCCTGTGTTTTCATTAAGTAAGAGAATAACTGTGCTATGTTATAGCCACCTCCTAGCTGTGGGTTACTACCTAATGCTTGCAAAGCTATACCTAAGGTATCTGAGTTAATTAGCTTATTTGCAGGTATTAAACCGTCAGATACTTTAAACTCTATTACTGCTTTACGTAGAGCTACTGGGTCTATCTCAACTTCAGTCTCGCTCTCTCTGTCAAATATCTTAGTGCCTCCTTGGTACTGTAAGATATTAAGCTTAAGTATATGCTTCATAGGTACGAATACCTGCGCCTCATATAAGATAGATACTAACTGGTCTCTACCGTTAGCGTTCTGCATAACAGACTCAAACTCAGATAGGGTCTTGTTACCTTTAACAAACTGTCCCTGCTGCGCTTGGTTCTGGCCAGCTAGTCCGTTAGCTAAACCTATGACAGACTGTATCTGCTGCATAGAGCTAGAAGCTTGGTCTTCACGATATGGGAACTGATACACAGCATCTGCTATGTTCTTACCGTAAGCTGCCGGACGTACTGGTATCTTAGCAGAAGGGTTAGAGCTATTAATGTGAGCAGATGTAATTCTAGACGGGTCATATAAGACACGGTCTGTAACTGCACGTCTGCGACTAGCTATAATAGAAGTCATATAAGAAGTAGCTAGCTGCTGGAAAGGTTCAGCGTTCTCTGCTAGTGACTTAGTCTGATAACCTAAACCATCTTCTAGCGGCTGACCGCATAGGATAGGTAAGTAGTTATGAGCGTTAGTCTGTAACTCTGCATATAAGATATGCTCATGATTTACAATATATAGTTTATAAATCTGAGGAGTATTAGCCATAGGTACTTTAAGGTCAAACTCAGAAGGTAACACACGGCAATATAAGGTAGTTAACTCGTAACCGTCTTTATACTGAATAGGGTCTTTCTTATCGCTTTCTAACTTAGCCCAGCTTAGCCAGTTAGTACCGTTATGCTTAGCTGACTCATCGTTTACGTTTACATTTACATCTGGTGTATAGTAATTCATAGCACCTGAGTCAGTAGCGCCAGCCATAGTGCCTGTACCAGATTCAAATGCAGGCTTTATATTAGCTACAAGCTTATCAGGTAATGTAGCTATAAAAGACTTAAGCTCTATACGAGACATAAATTTAGTGTAACCAGCGAACTCACCGCGCTTATATACTTCTGCCGGTGGTACTCTCTCATCTACAAATGTATTATACGGGTCTAGTCTACGAACTCTGTTACCGCTCCAGATTACTTCTTTAGGTGTACCTGCTACAGCACTACCGTCTGGAGTACTAGGTGTAACTACAGCGCTCTCTACTGAGTAACTAACTTCATCGCTCCAGTCTACCTCTAAGAACGATACGTTGTGCTTAAAGCCGTCACGAAAGAATAACATAAGCTCTCTAGTCCAGCCGCCACGTATAGATTCGTCTTCTATTACTGACTCCATCTGCTTAGCTTCGCCTATAAACGCAGGAGAAGATACTACAGCAAATAGAGGGTGACCTGTTAGATACACAGAAGTCTGATAAGTTACAGATGCTTCTACTTGAGGCATAATAATAGGAACTACCATGTTCTGGAATCTAGAAGGGTCGCCTTGATTATTAGCTGCCTTAGCACGCTGCTGCTCTTCCGTGTAATCTACTTCGCGCTGATACTGCTTATCTATGCGCTCTAGTCTAGACCTAGATTCACTACGTGTATAGTTCTGTAAGTTTTGCACGCTTTTATAATAAGCTATAAAAGATGCTTGCGACTTAGCTTTTAATGGTATTGGAGTAGATGCTGCCATTAGTTATTCCTGTTATTAAATTTAAGTTAAAAAGAAGAGTTAAAGTCCGGTACTTCTAGCGCATCGTATTCCTGACTCTCTATTATATTACCCGCTACTATAAACTCACCAAACTCTTGTATTACTCTTGGGGCATACGTCATAAGATCTAGTATACCGTCGGTGTTGTCTCTGCGTAACGGGTTAAACTGGCTTATCTGCATGTGCAGTGATAACCTAGCCATATCTACTGAATATAACTCTCCGGCAGCGTAGGCTTTAAAGAAGTTAAGTATGCGGTTATTCTTAGAGCTAGACCCAGAGTAGATAGGTACACACTCAATACCCTGTATACCTAGCTGCTGACATATAAAATCAAACCAGTAAAGTAAGCTGTACTGATACGCATTAGATTCTACTACTATAAGTCTACAGTTATTAGCTAGAGCCAACTGTAAAGCTTTCTTAATAGTATCTCCTGGAGAGTATCTGCCTTCTTCTAGCGTCCACAGTACAGGAGATGCATCGTAGACTTCAAAGTAACCTATAGATACTTCATCTGAATTTATCTTATCATTAGAAGGGTCAATAATAATAAAGTTACCAGCACTAATATCTCCTTCTTCATAAGGTACAGGAGGTAGCTTAGCAAGATCAATAAGATTGTTAGCTTGAATGTTTTCGTCATTAAGGACTTCTGCACAGAATATCTCCGGATGACCCATAGCTAAGTCATTCTCATACTCAGCGTATAATTGCTTAGCAGGCTGCAACTCTTCCCATAGCGAGCTACCGTCTGCCTGTAAACCACCTGTTATAAACTTAATCCACGTATGGTTAAGCTTTAGTTTACGGAGTATAGAGTTCTTAGTTGGGTACATGTTAGCTACGAATAAAAACATACAGCCTGTAGGAGACTTAGTTTTCATTAATGTACCTACCATCCACTTCTCTAAAGTTTCTGACTGTAAAGCTGAATCAGCGCACTCCCTAGACTGCATATCATCCATTAATATTACATCTGGTCGCTCGTTCTTAATGTTAAGACCACGTACCTTAGTTAATGCACCGGCAGCTACTATAGATACGTTACGCCCACGGAAGCCAAACTTTCTAACTTTCTGCGTGTCTTTCTCTACCCCAGCTTTCCAGTCACCGAAAGTAGCTTTAATATTAGGCTCCTCTAACATATCCATTACGTCGGCTATGATAGCTTCTGCTAAATCAGCAGTCGCAGCTACTACTAGTATAAACTTACGGTTAGTGAATAGTATAGTATATATTAGAAAGATTTTCATTAGTGTAGACTTACCGAAACCTCGCGGTAAACCTAGTGCTAGCTGCGGGAATGTACGAGGCTCTTTTACAAAGTCTAGCAGCCACTGCCACACAGCTTTAAGTACTTCAGGATAACAGTAAGTAAAGATTAGTGGCATTACCATTGCAGCTAAGAAATCTAAGTCTTGCTTAGCTAACATCTGTATCTCTTCTACAGACGCGCCTAGTGTACCTACGTTATCTACGGGAGCTAGCGGCTGAGTGTTATCAGATACATCACCTAAGGACTCTAAAAGATCTTGCTTCTCCTGCTCTGCGTGCGGGCTATCTCCAGTATCTCTAGGCTTCATCTGAGTTCTCTTTCGCTGGGTTAGTGGTAGACGCTACATAGTTAGTGCCAGCACCTCTACGCATTATACGCAAAAGCACAGCTTTAGCTGCATCTATCTCTTGCGTTGTATAAACTAGAGGCTTAACAACTACAGGTTTATTTTGCATTTTATCTAACACGTCCCGTATCCTATGCTGTGCTCCTTTCGTGCGGTATGTCGTTTTCATTAGTAGTTGTCTCCGCGCTGTCTATAGTAAGTGCTAATGCAGCCTCTCTATTATCTCTAGCAGATTCTACCATTTTATTTAATGTACCTGACGCCATAGTAACAAGTTCTTTAGATCCTGTTTTAATGACTTGGTTATTAATGTTAGTAGTGAACTTCTGAGTTATAACGGTAGGTAGTATTAGTTGAACTATATTCTGCTGGTTGGATACTGAAGGAGCAGCCGATTGGCCTCGTCGCTTAGCACTATTAATAGTAGCTATAGCTTTTAAGATAGTGTCAGGCCTTACCATTAACGGCATAGACTTGTCTAACTTATCTATTAACTTATCTTCTAAGGTGTCGTATTTACCGTCACGTAAGGTAGCGCTCTGTAATACAGCGTACCGTAAAGTAGCTACCTTATCTGCGAATTTTTTTTCTGACATTAACTGACTGATACGGCTAGGGGATACTCCCAGTGCCATAGCTGTCTGCTCAGGATTAACACCTGAACCTAATAGTTTAAGAGCCTTCTCTTCTATACTAGTGGTAGCGCCAGTATTAGTATGGTTCAGATTAGCCGTGCTCGCTGGCATACTAGAGCCGCCAAGAGAATCTAATACTTTATTTATATCACCCACTGCAGACTCCGTTAATTGCGCTTCTTATGTAAGTACTATACTGTATACTGCTAGCTACGCAACTGGGGATTATAATACAGCTCTTTTAATATACTACTAGTGAATATCTGTTAGCTGCAAGTAAGTATCTGTAAAAAGTTTAGTAATATTTAAAGGTCGTTTTAGGATACACACGCGATGCCAAACTAAAAAGGCTACCTACCCCCTACCTGTACGTATATACAGTGGTGGATAGATATACAGTACTGGATAGGTGTACAGTATAGCAGTGGTCGGTCAAGTTATGTGATGTTATAACATAGCACTTGTATATACAACTGGTCGGTATATGTATAGCACTGGTACTACCAGCCATAGTGGTATACATACAGGGTAACAAGTTGTATCTTATAGGTGCATAGATATAAGGAATAAAATGCAAGCAAATCAATAACTTATACCGTTTAGGTACTGAATTGGTGCAAGGTAGCACTTAATTAGTGCATAGTAGGTACACTGTGCCAATAATGCAGGTATTCAGGAAATAAATATCGTTATAAATCAATAGGTTAGATAAATTGGAGTGTATAGATAAGTTGGTATATAGATTGCATTAGTAGTAGGTAGTAGGTAGTAGTTCTTTTAATTAATTAGTTTATTGGAGTAGGTTAGGTTATGAATATATCTATTATTATAGTCGGGTTAGTTGTTGGGGTAGTTGGGTTAGTTATATTAGGTATGCTAGCAGCGTTGATAATGGTAGCAGTAGACGCAGTTAGCGATAGTATCGAAAATGAAATTATTACTGTATGTAATCAGTTATATATAATTCAGAAGGTAGGAAAAAGGTAGTCTAGTCTAGTCTAGTTATTAAGTTGTTAAACACTGGTACTAGGTTAGTTGGCCACTAGTGTTTAATGACTTAACAATTAAGTTAAGAGTTTAATAACCAGCTAAGAGAGTAAATGAAATGAATACGAATACAATTAATGAAACTAATGCTATGGATAATGCGCCTGCTAATCAGATCGCGCCAGTGGTTACTAATCCAGCTAATCCAGCTAATCCAGCTAGTTTTTCTAGTACTAGCAGTCAGTTGTTAAGTACTAAACTTGCTAGTCTAGGTGAAAATTTAGGTGAGTTTAAGCCGTATAATTCAGCAAATGTTCCAGTTGAAATAGCAGGCACTAGAATAGTTAAATGCTTATATCGCGCAGATAATACTACTGGGTTAGAATCTAGTTATTGTCGCATACCTACAGCACATTTATCTAGCAGTAAGATAGCAGACAAAGCTAACGACTTATCTGAGCATGTTGCGAATTGGTTAGAATCCGTCGAAGATAAGCAGATTAAAGCAGCACATGGAAAAGGCCAATTAAATATATTCACCACTGGATTAAGTATAGACTCTCTTATCGCTTATCTTGAAGAGACTACCGAAG